>ERZ827037.409-NODE-409-length-57092-cov-5.382979_pt1 | contig 57092 bp, 42 predicted proteins | sample MGYA00519924_ERZ827037 | MGnify/ENA primary metagenome ERZ827037 (study PRJEB31778, sample SAMEA3449250) | human gut metagenome | biome: human gut; feature: human-associated habitat; material: faeces | place: United Kingdom | collected 2010/2012 ... | reverse complement strand
CTAAACCCGAAAAATCATCGTGACTAAACCCGCAACAACTAATTGAACACAAACAAAAGGGACTAATCATGCGAGTTCTCGGCAATATCCTGTGGATCATTCTTGGTGGATTGGCCATCGCAATCGGATGGGCATTGGTGGGACTGATTCTGTGCATCTCCATCATCGGCATCCCGTTCGGCATCCAGTCGTTCAAAATGGCCAAGCTCGCGCTCTGGCCGTTCGGCGCACAGATCTACAGTTTGTGAATTACTCGAAATCACATACCTACAAAACCAAAGATTGTTGCTGTACCAACGTCTAGTCGTTGGTACAGCAATTACGGCAACATCTCCCCTTACAGGAAGAAGTCGTCAATCTCTGCTTCATTGTGCAATATCTCGGTTTCAGAGACACCAATGAATCTTGCCAAATCAACAGATGCGGCGAAACGTAGCTGTATATTTAAATCAAGATTGAATGCATAAGTCTGCAGCTCCCCTAGTTTCCGGTATTTATCGAGAAGAGTTTCCAATATTTGCGCGTATTGCACGTCGAGATTCGCGACGAACAAGTCCGCTTTGCGCTGATATTCAGCGATGATTGCCCGCTCTCTTGCACTCAATATGTTCTTGCCAAGACCAAGCACATTCGAAGCGACAATTGACCCGATAAGCGCGCCCACAACGGGAACAGGAATAAGCGTCTGACCAATCGCCGCTCCTACCGCCGCGCCGGTAGCATCAAGGGCATTGATAGTTACCAAGCTCAAGAAACCGTCATCATCAATCTCTCCGGAACGGAATTTCATGACAGCATCTATGAGTCCAAAAGTTCCGGACGCTATCGCCCCTGCGCTCGGAGCCGAAAGATGACAGACATTGGTCAATCCATAAATTGCATAGCCCGAAAACCCGCCTTTGAAGGCACCCTCTGCTGTCTTGACGCCTCCTTCCTTCCAATCCTCAGCGGTAAACTGCCATATTTCCTTGCCTTCTTCGTGCTTTTGATACACGAAAATGCCGAAGTTCAATCCACCTTGGATAGCAGCACCCACCCCGGCAGCTTTGTTAGCCTCGCCTAGATTCGGCTGAGCTTTGTGATATGCAGCAGCCTTATCCGTATTGGCCTTATTGGAGATTTCGCTCTTTTGCTCGGATGTCTGCCGTTTAATATTGTCGGTTTCTTCAGTAAAAGTCCGGTCAATCGCTTCTCTTTGGACCTGATCATATTTCAATACCGATGATTGCATCCATTTGTCCCAGGACAGTCCCCGGATGTTACTTTCCTCTTCGATAAGCTGCTTAATTTTCTGCACTTGGTTACTGGTTAGCGGTTGTCCGTTGAGAAAGACTTCTTTATCGCCATGCATGACCGCACGAAAAATGTCCATGTGGTCCTTTGAAAACATCATATCCATAGAACGGTATTCCGCAGATGTCTTCAGCTCGTTCATTAGGTTCGCATAGAACTTTACCTGCACTGGCTTGCCGTTAATCAACAAATCAGCAGGACCATTATCATTAAGCGTAATTGTTGATTTTTCCAACCCTTCAAATGCTCGTCTGGCGTTAGCGATTCCCGTCTGCGCGAATTCAGCGATAAATCCATGCATACCATTTTCACCACCACGCCCACTGTTGACAATGTTCATGACATTTTGATTCGCTAAATCAAGGTTCCTTAGCGCATTAGCTTGTCGCTCGGCGAGATCTTTCAGCTGACCTGTTTCATTATTAAGAATCTGTCTCAATGTGTCCATCAGAGTAGACACACGTAGCTGATTCAAATAATCAATATACGCGGCAATGCCCTGAGCAACATTGTTATCGATGGCGTGCTTGTCAGCAGTATTCTTGTCAGTCATCGAGTTCCAGTTCCTTGTTAATCATTTGCGCTAAGGTGAGCGTCATATTGACCAGTAATCCCGCCTGCATTTTCTCTTCGTGGGAGAACTGGCTGTAATCGGCGCCTGTCACCGCAGCATTCGCACGCTGTACACCATCTATCTGAGTTTGCGTTGCCTCAGTCAATGCCGCGACTTCGGCATTCTTCGCATTGAATTTGCGAATTAATACTTCCACATTCTGGCGCTCAAGCAAAAGCTTGTCAGCAGTTTCTTTGTTTTTATGATTCGCATAAATACCAGAACCAATTGCCGCAGCGCCCGCCACGCCAGCGATGGTCCATCCAACCGGACCAGCCAGGCCCAGGAACGCGGTTCCGGCTGACATGCCACCGCCACCTGCAGCCAATGCACCGCCACCAAGCCAAGCCAGAGCAGCACTATTTGCTGCAGCTCCGGATAATGCAGAAATGGCAGTACCGGTCGAAGCTACACCGAAGGTGGTGGCCACACCCATTGCAGCCGTAGGTCCCATGGTTGCTACTGCGATTCCCAAAGCACTGAGGGTGGCCCCTGCTCCAGACCCTCCTTCAGCTGCTTTTGCTTGCTTTTCTGCCTCCTTAATCTCATCCTCTTTATTCTCGAACGTCGTTACTTCGGTATTGATCTTATGCAGTTCAACGGCAAATTCTTTTGGCGTATTAGCCAATTGATTGATATGTTGTTCAACATACTTGACATGCACAATAGCGATTTTTCTCAAGTCATACAGCGCTTGCGTACTTTTAGCTAAATCATCCGCTACGTTTTCATAGCGTTCTACGGCATTGTTGTAATCCTCGACAGCCTTAGCTCTTAGTTTGGAATTAAACAAATCGACCTTATCGGCACTATCCTTGACGTTTTTAGCGATTGAGACGGTACCCTTTGCCATGCTGTCAGCCGCTTTGCTTACTTCGCCACTTGCGACGGCCGCAGACTGTGCCACGCTCCCTGCAACAGCTGCCGTCATTTTGCCCGCATCGCCGGCAAGCTTACCCGCATCGTTGACGATCTTACCTGCCCCTTTGGCAACATCTTTCGTGATTTTTCCCGCTGTGTCACCGATATTTCCGGCTATTTTACCGGCTTGTTTGGTGAAATCATTAAGACCTTTGCCCAAATTATCGAACATGTTGCCCATGGTTGTTGCTCCCCTTTTCACGCACCTGCCATGATGTCCGTCATCGACGGCAAGTGCTTCGTTGCACTTATAGGCCAAGTGTACTCATAATTACGTAGCTGCGGTACATGACCATACATGCACACTGCGTAGTTTGACGGATTCGCGAAGAAGCCCCCATGAATGACCAAAACGTAACTTGCTTACACACACCGTGATTTGACGGATTCGGACGTAAGACCTTATGGTGTGCACACCATGATTCAACACATCGCATTCAGCAGCAACGGCGTGAACGAACACGCCAAGCGTCAGCAGATGAACCTGCCGGCGATGCTCGAATGCGCCTTCAAACAGGGTTTGCGCACTGCGCAGTTCCAGCCAATAACCGGAAACAAGCGCAGCCTGCTCGCTGCCATACAAATCTGATCAGTACACCTCTCATTGGCGCATAGCTGAATCATTGCCGGTGATATCGAGCCGACTCGTTCGCACCATGCCTCATAAACGCACCTGCACGAGCATGCGTTCTTGGCATAGTCGCAACTCAATGCACCGCAGCAAAACCCATTGCATACCATCACATATTCAGAAAGAACAACAGATCATGAAGTATTTCACTACTGACACGCATTTCGGGCATCCGCTGGTCAGCGTGCTGCGCGGATTCACCACGTTCGACCCTGGGCACACGCAGTATGACGCTCTCCTCTCCTCGCAAGGACGCAAGGCCGCCGAGGATTGGGCGAAGGGCGTGGTGCTTGACGATTCCCGGCTCAATTTCCGCAAGGCCGCGGACACCGATGCGCACGATGAAGCAATCGTGGCCAATATCAATCGGATTGTCGGCGAGGACGACGAGCTGTGGATTTTGGGCGATATCGGATACCGAACATCGGTCCGGCATCTGAAGAGCTGCCTGCGTCAGCTGCGCTGCAGGCATCTGCACGCGGTTATCGGCAATCACGATGACTGGTGGCTGGACGATGCACCCGCGCGAGATCTGTTCGAATCGATTGAGCCGAACAGCACGGCGGAGCTGACCGGTCTCGGAATTGGCCGCCCGCAGGCAACGGAGACCGTCAATCTATCGCATTTCCCCTACCGTGAGGATCTTGCCTATGGCTGGCCGGATGATGCCGTACGTTTCCGCGATCAGGCATTGCCGTTCGACGGACATCGTCTGCTGTATGGTCACACGCACCAGCTGTCTCCGGAGGGCGCACGCCACGAAGCCCTCAACGTTGGACTGGACGCATGGAATCTGCAACCGGTAAGCGAAACACAGATTGCCGACTGGTTCCATGCACACGCGACCGATTCAACGCACGTATCACCGCTGGATATGCCCGACTCCCCCGGGCCGGCGCCCATTGACTCCGCCGCACAGCAGGAACCAGGCGGCTCGGTTTCGGCAGCCGAATCATAATACAAGCAATATTGGGGCGAGCAGAACCTTATGCCATCGCTGGCACCTGTCTCGCCCCACAGCACAACGAAAGGAGCTTGGCTATGGCAAAGCTCATTATTCTGCGAGGACTGCCCGCTTCGGGCAAGTCCACGTGGGCACGCTCATGGTGTGAGGACCCCGCCAACACGTGGCCGCATTGCGTGATTTCTCTCGATGACATTCGGCTCATGATCGCCGGCTCGGCACAGGTCCGAAACCGACTGCAATCCGAGCACGGCAAGCGATTCAATGACATGGTGGTTGCCATGGGACGGCACATGATTGCCGACGCATTGGATGCGGGGTGGGATGTGGTGGCGGATGCGCAACACGCTAATCCCCGGTATGCAGCCGAACTGGCGCTACTCGCTCAACGTCATGGCGCACTGTGGGAAACGAGGGATTTTGACGTTCCTCTAGACGAATTGTTGCGTCGCAATGCGGCGCGTGATACCGCTGACCGTGTTCCGGAAGATTACATTCGTTCGTCCTGGAAGCATTTTCACACCGCGATGTTCCGCCCGTTGGAACCGGGCGATCCGAATGGAAACCTGTTGGAGCGTATGCGCGCGGACCCTTACGTTCGGGTTATTCCGGTGCGCGGCGAAACAGACGTGTATGCGTGCAATTTCACTGCAGAGGCATTTCGTGAACATCGGTGGACGGATCGCACCATCAATGCGCGAGGGCTTTTTGTCGGCGGCAACGGTCAGGTGGTGCAACGCGGGTTCGAGAAGTTCTTTGCTGTGGACGAGACGGAGGAGACATCGTTCGCCCAAGTCGTCAATCACGCTCAAGAACATCCAGAGTCGTTGCCCGTGCGCGTTGAGCGCAAGGAGAACGGATTTCTCGGGCTCGTGGGCGCGGCGGGAACTCCTGGATTGTTCCGCTTCTGGTCGAAGTCGGGGCAAACGGATTATTCCGCGCTTATCGAGCGCCTGTTTCCTTCAGATTCAGCGGTACGTGCCGAATTGTGGCGTATGTTGCATGAGTGGAATGTCACGGCGGCGTTTGAAGTCATCGATCGCGAGTCCGACCGGCACATCGTTGGATACGAATCATCCGGGCTGCGCTTGCTGCATTTGATTCGTAATGCCGAATCGTTCTCCATCGATGCCGCTCACGAGGAAACGTTCACTCTTGCCGGCGGCTTCGTGCGGCCGGAAACGGTGGCGATCTGCCATTCGCCGGAAGAAGTCGCCCAGGCAATCGGCGACGCCAAGGCAAGCCCGCATGAAGGCGTGGTGCTATATTTTGCCGACGGTTGGATGGTGAAGGTGAAGTCAGACCGGTACAAGTTGGTCAAGGCGATGCGCCCTCTTATGCAACGCGTGCTGCTGCGTGGTCGTTCCTTCAACAAGTCCGGCGACATTGCCGATTTGGCTCGCCGTATCATCGATTACGCACACGAACACCACATCGACCTGGCCTACGAGCGGCAGGCATTCGGCGAGCGCGATATCGATATGACCAAGGTCAACGACATCGTGGACCACGTGCGGTGACTGCTGAGTTCTAGCGCAATATCTTCTGACCAACGTATGTATCACGAAAGCATGTGTCGTGAAAGCATGTATTGCGCTAGAACCAAATCATTCTCGTGGAGGCCGGATAATGAATCTCTATGCTTTGAACATGACGCACCATATGCCGGCATTTCCTTGCGCGAACAACTGTTCATTACGAACATTGTACTGATGCCGTTACAGAACAGAAGAGGGTGCTGTCCTAGCGCCAACCATCCGACCCGGTTCTGCCAGGCACCGAACCGATTCGACAAGGACGCCGTGAAAGACATCATGTTCGGACGGGATGACACGAAGAAGGACTCCAACGGAGTGACCGTCATCCCCTATTCCAAACTAGACGAGCGTGCACCCGTGGAACTCGCCGCATAATCCATCTCAATACTGCATACTTGAAACCGCCTATAGCTGCTCTTCGTAAACACTGAGGCGGTTTATCGTGTCTCTTTGCGTCTCGTCACGATGTTTATCGCGGAGCGGGCATCGCCGACATCCGCGACATCTATGACAAGGTCGTGCTCGACGAAATCGATGAGAGCGATCAGCCGGACGGCGACCTGTTCCGGAAAGGCGATGTGGAAATACAGGGGCCGCAGGGCTGGTCGTACAGACCGGAAAACGTCCGCTGAAAATACAGGTATCGAAATCATTGAGGAATGTTCTCGTCACAGGAGTCGACGAGAACGCGGAAGCCCAAGAAAGGTGGACGCAAACACCTCATCTCAACGAGGTTCATAAAGGTTCGTAACATGAAGAAAGGTCCGGGCAACCAACACTGCTCGGACCTTTCCGCAACACTCCCCCTCAGTCGCTTTCAGCGACAGCTCCCCTCAGAGAGGGGAGCCGAGGAAAACTACTTGGAGACGTTGAACTTGAACTCCACAATATCTCCGTCGGCCATGACGTAGTCGCGGCCCTCCTGACGGAGCTTGCCTTCCTCCTTGATCTTGGCCATGGAGCCGTCGGCGGCCACGAAATCGTCGTAGGAGACGATGTCGGCCTTGATGAAGCCCTTTTCGAAGTCGGTGTGAATCACGCCGGCGGCCTGCGGGGCGGTCCAACCCTTGTGGATCTGCCAGGCGCGCACTTCCTTGACGCCTGCGGTCAGGAAGGTCTGCAGGCCGAGGATGTCGAAGCCCACGCGGGCCAGCTGGTCGAGACCGGACTCGCTCAAGCCAGCGTCGGCCAGCATTTCGCGGGCATCCGCCTCGTCGAGCTCGGTCAGGTCTGCCTCGAACTGAGCGTTGAGGAACACGGCCGGAGCCGGAGCCACGGATGCGGCGAGCTTAGCCTGCAGGTCCTTGTTGGCCAGCTCGTTGTCGTCCACGTTGAACACGTAGATGAACGGCTTGGCGGTCATCAGATGCAGGTCGTAGACGGAATCCTTGTCGAAGCGGCCTTCGCGTGCGGCCTTGTCGAGCGTCTCGCCGGCTTCAAGGATGGTCTTTGCCTGCTTGACTGCGTCCATGTAGGCCGGCTCGATCTTCTTGCCGCGCAGATCCTTCTCCAGCTTGGGCAGCGCGTTTTCGATGGTCTGCAGGTCGGCGAGGATCAGCTCGGTGTTGATGGTGTCGATGTCGTCGGCCGGATCCACCTTGCCGTTGACGTGGACGATGTCGTCGTCCTCGAAGGCGCGCACGACCTCGCAGATCGCGTCCGCCTCGCGGATGTTGGCCAGGAACTTGTTGCCCAGGCCTTCGCCTTCGGAGGCGCCCTTGACGATGCCGGCGATGTCCACGAAGGTCACCGTGGCCGGCACGATCTTCTCCGTGTTGACCAGCTTGGCCAGCACAGGCAGACGATCATCCGGAAGCGGCACGATACCGGTGTTCGGCTCGATGGTGGCGAACGGGTAGTTTTCGGCCAGCACGTTGTTGCGGGTCAGTGCGTTGAACATGGTGGACTTGCCGACGTTGGGCAGTCCGACGATTCCGATAGTAAGAGACATGATTCCAAGTCTAGGGAGAAGCTGGACACCTTGAACCTGCATGTGGTGAACCGGCCATATGCAAAGGCCTCCGAGCATACGGCTCGAAGGCTTTGACTGTGATATGCGAATATACGCGAACTCTGATTGGCAGTCAGCCGACGATGGCATCGACGGCGTCGATGACCGAGCCGCGGAAACCGTCCTTTTCGAGCTGGGCGACGCCCTTGATGGTGGTGCCGCCGGGCGAGCACACGGCGTCCTTCATGGCCCCGGGATGGGTTTCGGTGGCCATGTAGAGCGCGCCGACACCTTCGACCATCTTGGCGGCGAGCCGGTAGGCGGTGGCTCGCTGCAGACCGTACTGCACGCCGGCGTCGCCCAAGGCCTCGATGTACATGTCAGTGAAGGCGGGCGCGCAGCCGGCCACCACCATGGCGATGTTCATATGCGCGGTGTCCACGCGCTCGATGAGGCTGATCGGCCCGAACAGCTGCTCGAAGGTTTCGGTTTCGTCGTCGGTCAGGGTGTTGACGGATTCGGTGACGAGCACGCCCTTGCCCACAGCCATCGGAGTGTTCGGAATGGTGCACTGGATATGGATGTCCGAAGAGTCAACGGATTCGCCGTCTTCGGTGGCGAACAGGTCCTGGTACTTCTTGAGATTCCAGCCGGCGGCGATGGAGACGACGATCTTGCCCGGCTTAGCAAGTTCGTCGGCCAGCGGCTTGACAACGGCGGCAATCTGGTAGGGCTTGATGGCGATGATGACCACGTCAGCGGCCGTCACCACTTCCAGCGCATTGTGCAGCGGGCGCACGCCAAGTTCGGCGGTGGTCTTCTCAAGCTTGTCGTAGTGGGCAGCACAAGCGACCATCTGGCCGCCGGTGACCACGCCCGCGTCAACGAAGCCCTGGGCGATGGCCTGGGCCATGTTGCCATATCCGATAAAACCGATGGTGAGGTTCTGAGTCATACGTTTTCCTTTCGTGCATGTATACAGAGCTCCCTCATCAGAGGGAGCTTGCTTCCTTGAGTCAGAACAGTTCTTCGAGGTCGCCTCGGTTGAGGGCTTCGGTGTAGAGGTGCTTGAAGACGAGCGAGCCGTGCAGACCGTCATGCTCGAATTCGTTGGTGGTCCAGTAGTGGCTGTTACCCACGCGGCTCAAGGTGTCGAGCTGCATACCGGAATCGACATACATGTCGTCGAAGTAAACGGCGGCCTGCAGCGGCACCTCATTGCGGGCCAGCTGTTCTTCGTCATAGATCACGCCGAAGTGCGTGTCTTCCATGAGCAGGTCCATGGCCGGCCTGAACGGGCGTAACGCAGACTCCTGTTCGAACATCCACGGGAACATGGCCTCGCCGGTGAAGTTGAGCGGGCGTTCATCAGCACCGAATTCGGGCTTGCCATCGCGCACGCGCTGGGCGGCCCAGCGAATCGGCTGTTCCATCTCACCGTTGGCGTAGATGAACTCCTGCAGCGGCCAGTACAGCGGGCGCGACGAAGTGGCGTTCATCACCTTGGTCAAAAATTCGTCAGACAACGGCGAGTCGGCAGAAGCGGAACCATCGCCATCAAGGAAGGCGTCGTCAAGAATCCAATGGACACGCTCGAAGCTCGGCTTCATGCCAAAGTCGGATCCCAAGCACTGGAAGCGTTCGACGGTGAGCGGGTCGCCGTTCGGCATCAGCGGGAAGCCGTGGGCGGCCATGCCGGCGATCACGCCAAGTCGATGCTCCACATCGGTACCAGCCATCGGATTCAGTACCGAATCGGTGAGTTTGCCAATGAATTCGGCGACTTCCGCAGTAGTCGGCAGCTTGTCGGCGATGGCAGCCACGCGCTCCTTGTCCTGTGGGTAGCGCTCGTAGAACTGAGTCGTCTTGCGCACCATGCGCGGGAAGGTATGCTCGTACACTTCAGCGGCGTCGGCCGGCACGTGCGGGATGCCGCCGGTGGTGAAGCTGGCGATTACGCCGGCCGGGAACAGGGACAGTGTGGTCAGGGTCAGGAAGCCGCCGTAGCTTTGGCCCATCGTCACCCACTTGCGGCCACCGAATTCGGTCAGGCGCAGATGTTCGAAGTCACGCACGATGGAATCGGCAAGGAACTTCTTCAGATAGTCGGCTTGGGCTCGTGCGCCGGCCGCGGCATCATCGTCGTGCGCGGCGGCGATGCGGGCCATGACGTGCGTGTCCACGCGCGAGGAACGGCCGGTGCCGCGCTGGTCGGGCAGAATCACGCGGAAATGCTTGGTGGCCTCTTCAATCCAGCCATCGGAGGTCGGGCTGTTCAAACGCGGGCCGGCACCGCCGGGACCGCCTTGCAGGAAGATCAGCAGCGGCAGGTCGTCATGCACATGTTCGGGCGTGGTGACCACGCGATAGAACAGTTTGATGGTTTCCCCGTCGAACGCCCGCCCGGGCTCGTGGCCGGTCCAGTCGAGCGGAACATCGATGGAATGGTCCTCTATGGCCAGTCCGGGCACGTAGTATTTGCTCAGCATTGTCATGGTTCAAGACTCTAGTCCATAAATCCTCCTGAAGAGTGATACCGGTTCGTCGCCGGACACGCTAGCCTTGTGCGTTATGGAGATGATGGCGCGCGTGAGGGCATGGTGCGCACGGGAGTCGACCCGCACACTGCTATGGGACACGTTGCTCGCCGCGGCGCTGATCGCCGGTTGCGTGCCGTTCAACGGCGTCACCAGCCCTGATTCGACGGGCGGCATATTGTTTCCCGCAACTCAGGCATCGATGACGCTGTGGTCGCTGCCGGTCTTCGTGCCGCTGATGCTGCGCAGGTATCGCCCGGAGCCGGCGGCCTGGCTGTTCGTGGCGCTGACCATCACGCATCTTGTGCTCGGCCCGGCGATCACGTATTTCGATTTCTACGCCCTGATCATGGTGTATTCGGTGATTCTGTACGGCAGTCCCCGACATTCCTGGCGGTTCATTGTCACGGCGTTCGTCATGGGACTGGTCGCGGCGACGGTCTGGTCGGTGTCTTTCAACGTGGGTCCGCTGTTCGCCGGACCTTCCTCCGGTTCGCGCACCATCCGCGACGGCTGGCTGGCCGATGCCATCACGATGCCCACATGCCCGGCGGTCACCGGCGTCGTGGGGGCAAGCGGCGCCGTCAACTGCGGAGCCAAGATGCTCGCTGACGTCGGCATGGAGGCGGCGCTCATCGAATCGAGCGTGCTGAGCGTCATCATCATGGCCTTGTGGCAGCGAGCGCGCAAGGCCACGCTGGCGGCCATGCGCGAGCGCAACGCCTCCATTGTGGCGAAAGAGGCCGAGGAGACGCGCATCGCGGCGCTGGCCGAACGCGCACGCATCGCCCGTGATATGCATGATGTGGTGGCACATACACTCTCCACGATTATTGTGCAGTCGGATGGCGGCCGGTATGCGGGCGCGCATGATCTGGCCGTCGCCAAGCATACGATGAGCACGATTCGCCATGAAGCGGAACGCGCGCAGCGTGATATGCAGCGTCTGTTCAATGTGTTCGGTGCGAGCGGCAGTACCGGATATGCCGACATCGATTCGCTGTTTGATGGCCATCTGGTGGTTTCCCGGCATATGACCGGCAAAGCGCAACCTGACCGGCTGTCCGCCGACGCGGAAACCGCCGTGTTCCGTCTTGTGCAGGAAGCGCTGACCAATACGCGCAAACATGCGGGCGAGGGTGCTAAAGCCACCATCGATGAATTCTGGTCAAACGATGTGCTGTCGATTACCGTATCCGATAACGGCCGTGGCGCGGCGTCTGCAGCAGACGGTCATAAGCCCGGATACGGATTGGTTGGTATGCACGAACGCATTGAGTCGTTGGGTGGCAGCGTGCAGGCCGGCCCAGGGCCGAATGGTGGCTTTATTGTGGCGGCTACGATTCCGCTCTCCCCTGCCGCCCCACAGTCTGGCACCGATACGGAGGATCCGGTGCTAACCATTATCTCGCGTATACGAGGATTGATGGATCGGGCGCGCCCCAAAGTACTCGACCAAGGAGATACGCGTGAGTCGAACTGGGTGGGTCGATTTGCGCAGTGGACCGAGCGGCACTATCTTCTGATGGACGTTATCGCCACTATCGTGCTGATTGCGCTATTTGATTCCGCCACGTATGGCGATTTGCAAATGATCGGCAATGCCCCGTATTCGCCGAACCGCGTGCTGACTATAACGCTGACGATTATTATGCTTTCGCCTTTGGCGTTCCGCCGCCGCTTCCCAGAGGGCAGCGCACTGGTCATGGCGATTCTGTCCGCCGTGCAGCTGCTGTTTCTGCCATCCATCCTGACCGTCAACATGTTCGCATTGGTGTCCGTGCATGCCGCCGTACTGTATGGCCGCGAACATGCGTGGCGCTGGGTCAGCGTGGCACTGGTTGCGGATTCGTGGCTGGCCGGCATCAAGATAATGTCCGGCTGGAACGGCTATGGGATGCTGATTCAGATGCTGCTGCCCTTCAACGGCGAATCGGCGATGTCCCGCTGGCTGCTGGTGCTTTCCGGTCTGATGCCGGGTGGCGTGGTTATGCTGTTTGGCTTTGCCTGCATTGCGATGGCCCGGTGGAGCCGTTCACGCGGTTCGAACGCGCTGGTGCTCATGCAACGCGAGGAAGCGCTCAAGGCCGAGCAGGAGCGGCAGAAGGTGCTGGCCGCCAATCTGGAGCGCAATCGCATCGGCACGGCCATGCAGGCCGAGGTATTGAATACGTTGGAATCGGTGATCACGCAAGCCGATGATGGGCTGGCCATGCTCAACTCCGAACCGGCTCCCGATAGCGAGCAGATCATCGCCGCGTTCACGGTCATCGGGGAACGCGGGCGTGCGGCTCTGGCGCACATGCGGCAATTGCTGACGGTGCTGCGTGAAACCGGATTCAGCGACGAGATGCATGAAGGCGCACAACCCGACATGCAACTGCGACCGGCTGCTCCTCTGTCCAGCCAGATGAGGCAGGCGGAATCCACATCTCAGACGGATTCGTCCACGAACATGAACTCAGGGAACAATCAGGGTGTCCATGGAGCGGCGCTCCGATAGGAAACGGATACAGTGGAGAGCATGAACGAGAGCAGAAGCATTCGCGTGATTATTGCGGACGACCAGGAGCTGGTGCGTGCCGGTTTTGCCATGGTCATTGGTTCGCAGCCGGATATGGAGGTGGTCGGGCAGGCGCCCGACGGCGCCCAAGCCGTGGCGTTGGCGGAATCCCTGCATCCCGACGTGGTGCTGATGGATGTGCGCATGCCCAGCATGGATGGCATTGAGGCCACGAGCCGTATTACCTCGCTCTCCGCCGCGCCGGGCGACGCGGCCGATTCGGCCAGTCTGGCCGCCGACGCGACCGTCTCGGCCGAATCGGCTGACGACCGGCCGACGCGCGTAATCATTCTGACGACGTTCGATTTGGACGAGTATGTGATGGCGGCCATCAATGCCGGCGCCTCGGGCTTCCTGCTCAAGGACACCGAACCGGAAACGTTGCTCAATTCGATTCGTACTGTATTCCAAGGCAATGCGATTATCGCGCCTTCCGCCACGAAGCGACTCATCGAAAAGATGATGCAGGACGGTTACGCGCAGCATGGTTCGTTGGGTGGAGAAACCACACACTCCGGTGCCGTGTACGGTTCCGCCGGCGGCGTCTCTGGCGGTGCGGCCGGCAACGGTGCTGGCTCGATGACCGGCATCCCCTCCCCTGCCGGAGCCGCTTCCGACGGTTCCAATACGTCACGCCCGGCATACACCGATCCCGAACTGGATCTGCTTACCGACCGTGAACGCGAGGTGCTGGTGGAGATCGCCCATGGTCTGAGCAACCAGGAGATCGCGGACAAGCTCTTCATTTCTCTGCCCACCGTCAAAACCCATGTGGCACATATTCTGGCCAAAATCAACGCCCGCGACCGCGTACAAGCCGTAGTCTTCGCGTACGATAACGGGCTGGTGTAACAAAGCTCCCTCTGATGAGGGAGCTTATTGCCCTACGCCTCGGCCAAAGCCTCGACGGGTGGCGTCTTGACGGCTCGGCGGGCGGGAGCCACGCTGGCCAGCAGAGCGGCGAGCGCGGCGACGCCGAGCACCACACCGTTGGTGGCCCATTCGAACGGGAACACGGTGTCGCCGTACAAACTAAACACCATGTAGGATCCGAGCCAGCCGAACAGGGTACCCAATACCACTCCCACCACGCCGGAGACGAGCGAAAGCAGCAACGCTTCCACCGCCAGCGAGCGCCGCAGTTGGCCACGCGTCATGCCGATGGCACGCAAGGTGGCGGATTCGCGTGTGCGTTCGATCACCGACAGACTCAGCGTGTTCGCCACACCGACCAAGGCGATGAGTACAGCCACCGCAATCAAACCGACCAACAATGCCATCATGCCGTTGATCATGGTCTCCCATTGCGTACGTTCGGCCACCGGACCGGTCACGGTAACACCCGCACTGGCGGAGAACACATTCTGCACGTTGGTGAATACGTCGTTCAACGCAACACCCGCGCCTTCGGCGTCAATGCGCATAAGCATGATATGCCCGTCGGCCTTGATTCCACCGTTGGTGAAGTGGCTGGCGTCCACGAAGGCGACCGCGGCGTAGTTGGAGGCGATGCGGCGATAGTCCACCTTCCGCGGTTTGAGCGTCAGCGTCTGTGTGCCGCCGGATTGTCCATTGCCGTTTTCGGCGCTGCCGTTCGCATCATTACCGGACGGACCATTGGCGGCATCGGCTTGTGCTTCGGCCGCTCCAGCCGTGAACGTGACGCTCTTGTCCAGCGGAATATCCTTGCCTGTAGCGGCGGAATACTTGGGCATCAGTACGGAATCGCCATCAATGGTCACGCCGGACAAATCGGAGCGCACCACCTTGCGCAGCGCGTCGACGCCATCCACGCCCACGACCAGCACACTCAGGCTCTTGCCGTCGGCATCCTTCATGGTCATCATGCGGGTCGGCGCGTAGACACTGCTCTGAACGCCCTTGACTTTGGCTGCCTCGCTGGCCTGTTTGCCAGTCATATCGGTGCCAGCGGCAATCATGTCGACGCTGTAGCGCGTGGTCAGCGCCTCGTTCATGGTTTGCTTGGCGCTGGCGGCACCGGTGGCGATGGTGGAGACCAGCGTCACGCCGATAAGCAGTGCGGCACCGGTGGCGGCCACGCGGCGCGGGTTCTTCTGAATGTTCGCATGTGCCACTTTGGCGGACGGACCGGCCAGTGCAACCAGCGCGCCCACGCCGCGCATGAGCACCGGTAGCCAGAACGTGGCGGAAAGCACCAGTCCAAGGAAGATCAATGCACATCCGATGATGGCGGCGAGCAGCACCAGCGGATACTGCTTGTCGGCCATTGAATCACGTCCGGCGATGTTCTCGGACATCTGCCATACAGAGAATGCGCACAGTGCCACGCCGGCCACAATCAGCAGCATGGAAATCACGGCGCGGACCACACCGGCCCGTCGCGTGTCGGTCAGTTCGATGGGTCGCAACGCTTCCAGCGGGGTGACGGCGGTAGCGGAACGCGCAGAGCCTAGCGAGGCAATCACCGTCATAATGATGCCGAATGCCATAGGCACCGTGAACACCGGACCGGATAGCACCAGTCGCATGGTCATGCCGGTGGCTTTCATCAGGCCCGACTGGCATAGTGCGGCCATGAGTCCGATGCCCAGGCCCACTCCCAGTGCGGAGGCGATCAGTCCCAGCACACCGGCTTCAAACAGCACGGAGACATACAGCTGGCTTTTGTTCGCGCCGATGGTGCGCAGCAGGGCGAGTGTGCGGCGGCGCTGCGCCACAAGCACTTGGAAGGTGTTGGCGATGACGAGTGCCGCGACCAGCATGGCAAGTATGCCGAAGCTCAGCAGGAAGATGGTGGTGATGCTGGTTTCGCCCGAACTCATGCTTTTGACGGATTCCTCGACGAGCGCGGCACGGGATTGCACGCTGAAATGCTTAGGGAGCAGTGTGCTGACCTGTTTTACGGTGGACGCCGCAGCCGTGTCACTGGCATCGTCGATGTCGAGATAGACGAGGTAGACAGGCAGGTTGCCGAAATCGTTGCTGCCGGCCATCGCGGTAATAACGTTGTCGGAAAGCACGGAAGCGCCACCGTAGTAGGCGTAGGCACCGTTCGGGTCGTCGGTGAGGCCTACCACGCGCACGGTCATGCCGGAGTCGACGGCTATGTCGACACCGTCGGATGAGGCGGACGCACCTGACGCGGCATCGGAATCACCGTCGTGCGAGCTCGTGCCATCGGCGTTCTGGGCCGACTCATCACCAGCGTCACCGGTATTACCGGCCGAATCGCCGGTCTTGCCCGCATACTGCGCCGCCTGCGAGTTGACGGTCACACGGTCCCCTACCTTGACGCCAAGCTGGTCGGCTACGGACTTGGTCAGGGCAATCTCGTTGCTGTCCGCCGGCTGGTCTCCTTGCGTGATGGTGACCGGCAGCAGCGTACGTTTTGCGGCGGTGGTGATGACGTAGCTGCTGGCATGCTTGTTGCCACGGGTTACGGTCACGGAACCCGCGTAGCTGGCGCGCGCGTCCTTGACGCCTGCGGTGGCGCGGATGCGGTCAAGCTGGAAGTCGTTAACCGTGCGCGTGTAGATGTAGTCCTGGTCCTTATCGGTCAGGTCCTTGCCGCCATCCGGGCTGATCACGTAGTTCGCGCCGCCGAGCTGGGCAGTGTTCTGGGCGGCAAGCGCATCGTTCATCGCGTTGCCGAACAGGAAGGTAGCGGCGATGAACGCAGTGCCGATCAGGATGGCGATGCCTGCCGGAATCAGCATCCTGGCGCTTTTCTTCATAAGTTTCAGAGTGATGGAAAACATGGGGGTGTCCTGTCTCTCGCTTTCCGTCTCAGCGAGCGTGCTGTGCGGCGGCGCGGGCATGATGCATGGTGCCGGTTCTCCCAGCTGGGGGCAATGGAGCGTCGGTGATGGGCAGGTTGGGCACATCCTTTACGCCGGCAAGACGGGCGAGCGTGTCGGCGCGTGTGCTGGTGACGGCAGCGCGCGTGGCACGTTCGCGTTCGGCCATAAGCAGATCGTTCATCGTTTCGGCAGTGGGATTCGCCTCGTCGGCCACGATCTGTCCGTCGGCGAATACGATGGCACGGTCGGCGTAGGAGGCGGCCACCGCATCGTGCGTGACCATGACGATGGTTTGGCCAAGCTCGTTGACCGAACGCTTCAGGAAGCCGAGCACTTCGGCGCTGGAAACGGAGTCGAGGTTGCCAGTCGGCTCGTCAGCGAACACCAGCTTCGGCTTGGTAATCAGCGCGCGGGCGATGGCCACGCGCTGCTGCTGGCCACCGGACAGTTCATTCGGTCGGTGGTTCAGGCGCTGCTTCAGTCCCAGGGTATCGACGAGCAGGTCGAACCAGGCGTGGTCGGGCTTGTCTCCGGCGAGAGTCAGTGGCATGAGGATGTTCTGTTCGGCGGTGAACATGGGCAACAGGTTGAAGCTTTGGAAGATGAAGCCGATCTTGTGGCGACGTAGCAAGGTGAGCTGCTTGTCGTTCATGCGGGTCAGGTCTGCCCCGCCGAAAAGAATATGCCCGGATGTGGCGGAGTCGAGGCCGGCGAGCGTGTGCATAAGCGTGGATTTGCCGGAGCCGGACGGGCCCATGATGGCGGTGAATTTGCCGCGTTCGAAACTCACGTTCACGCCGCGCAGGGCATGGACCATATTGCTGCCAGTGCCGTAGTTCTTGACCAAGTCGACGGCCTGAATAGCGATGCCGCGCGATGCGGCCGGGTTCTGCACGTTCATAATGTCTCTCCATATTTGGCCGGGCCTTATGCCCGGATGATGATTCCAACTTATGAAGAAATAACGGCGCGCCCCATCGTGCGCCAGACTGAATTGGGCGGTCGGCCACGCGCCGGCCCTCATCCTTGAGGATTATGTCGTCTCAGGTCTCACACTATTCATGCCTCTGCGCAAACAGTGTGAGGCATACAGACGCAAGAAAGCCCGCACTGCATGACATCAGTGCGAGCTTTCTATTCCTTGGGTCAAGCGATCAGGCGGAAGGCACCCCATGCGGCTCGATGATTCGTGATGCACCCCATTAGCATCGCGCCCCTTCTCATCGGGCCGTCAACCTTCCTGTCGACCTCACTTGGCCAAGCCGGAAGCGCGAAGGGCTTCGAAGCCGCCCTTCAGGTCATCGAGGATGTCCTCGATGTTCTCGGTGCCGATGGACAGGCGGATGGTGCCTTGGTGGATGCCCTGATCCTCGAGCTCCTCCACTGTCTCCTGGGAGTGCGTGGTGGAGGCCGGGTGAATCACGAGGCTCTTGGCGTCGGCCACGTTGGCCAACAGGCTGAACAGGTGCAGGTTGTCGATGAACACGCGTGCCGCGTCCTTGCCGCCCTTGATGTCGAAGGTGAAGATGGAGCCGCCGCCATTCGGGAAGTACTTCTTGTACAGCTCGTTGTCCTTGCGGCCTTCGATGGACGGGTGGGAGATGGACTCGACTTCCGGAACGGTCTTCAGGTAGTCGATGACCTTCAGCGCGTTCTCAACGTGGCGTTCGACGCGCAGCGACAGGGTTTCGGTGCCCTGCAGCAGCAGGAATGCGGCGAACGGAGACAGGGTGGCACCGGTGTCGCGCAGCAGGATGGCGCGGATGCGGGTCACGAACGCGGATCCGCCCAGGGCCTCGTAGAAGTTCAATCCGTGATAGGACGGATCCGGCTCGGTCAGGGTCGGGAACTTGCCCGGCACTTCGGCCCAGTTGAAGTTGCCGCCTTCCACAATCACACCGCCGAGGGTGGTGCCGTGGCCGCCGATGAACTTGGTTGCGGATTCGACCACGACATCAGCACCGTGCTCCAGCGGGCGGAACAGGTACGGGGTGGCGAAGGTGTTGTCGACGATCACCGGCAGATGATGCTTGTGGGCGATGGCGGTGATGGCTTCGAAGTCCGGCAGGTCGGCGTTCGGATTGCCGAAGGTCTCGAAGTAGACGAGCTTGGTGTTCTCCTGGATGGCGTCCTCGAACTCCTGCGGATTCTCGGCGGAGACGAAGGTGGTGGTGATGCCGTCACGCGGCAGGGTGTGACGCAGCAGGTTGAAGGTGCCACCGTAGATGTTCTTGGCGGCGACGATGTGATCGCCGGACTGGGTGATGTTGCGCACCGCGTATTCCACGGCGGCTGCACCGGAGGCGACGGCAAGGCCTGCGGTACCACCTTCAAGAGCGGCGATACGGTCTTCGAACACGCCCTGGGTAGAGTTGGTCAGACGGCCGTAGATGTTGCCCGGGTCGGCAAGGCCGAATCGGGCCTCAGCGTGATCGAAGTTGTGGAAGACGTAGGAGGTGGTCTGGTAGATCGGCACGGCGCGGGAATCGGTGGCCGGGTCGGCCTGCTCCTGGCCCACATGCAGCTGCAGGGTTTCAAAACGGTACTTCTTGTTGTTCTCGGCCATGGTATTCTCCTTGGTTGTGCTAGGTCGCGAGGATTTTTCCTTGCCACCCGCCTGCCGTGTTCGGGCGGTTGGCGAGGTGTTGGTTATGAAGTTACGACGCTTGGGCCGCACGGCGCAAGCTGAACGTTATCGGACTTGCCTATAAGGGCTTATAAAGCCTTGGGATCATTGACGTGAGCGACTGTCAGAAGTCACGAAAAAGTCGTTGAAATTATCGCGACACGCCGGGCCGCACGCATGCGCTTTCAAGGTCGACTGCGGTCACGGTGATATCGCTGCCATGCCTTTCGCGCATGGCTCAAGTGTCCGTGATGATTGCTTGTTCCACCCGTCACCAAGACGGTTTGCCCGCTCGGTGATGACGTCTGTTTCATTTTCTGCCGCCCGGTTACATGGTTTACATGACGAACGACTACAGTCAAACATCGCCAATGAATTATTCCGCCAACATGGTGAAGGGATTCGAACAGACATGACCGATGTAACACTGTATGACCGTGATCCGAACTATATTCCGCGCGTGGCCGCCGTGCACGACATGTGCGGCTACGGCAAGTGCTCGCTGACCGCCGCGATTCCGATTCTCTCGGCCGCCGGCTGCGATGTGTGCCCGGTGCCGACCGCCCTGTTCTCGGCGCACACGCGCTATGCAGTGTTCACGTTCCATGACACCACGGATATTCTCTCCGGTTACTTGGATGCCTGGCAGAAGGAAGACGTGGAGCTGGATGGCGTGTATTCAGGCTTCCTCGGCTCCCCCGATCAGGTGGCAATTATTCAGCGTCTCTACCGCGAATATCCGAACGCGCTGCGTCTGGTTGACCCGGTGATGGGAGACGCCGGCGAAATGTACCCCACGTACACACCGGAGCTGTGCGAGGCAATGGGCGCGCTGGCCGATGGTGCCGACGTGTTGATGCCGAACCTCACCGAAGCGAGCATTCTCACCAAGCGTGACTATCCTGGCCAGGATATTGATGAGGCCACGGTTAACGAGCTGCTTGGTGCTCTGCTGGAGTTGGGTGCCAAGAACGTGGTGCTGAAGGGCATTGACCATGGCGATGGCAAAATCGTCAACTATGTGGCCAGCGCTTCCACCGGTGTTGCCGGCAAGATCGAGCTGGCTCATGAGAAGTTGCCATACATGATTCATGGCACGGGTGACGCCTTCGCCTCTGCCCTGTGCGGCGCGGTGATGGCCGGCCGCGGCCTGGCCGAGTCGGCCGAAATCGCCGGTGAGTTCGTGCGTCACGCCATGGTCAGCACCCGTAACCAGCCGCATTTCGAGGATCGTGGCGTCAGTTTCGAACTGAACCTTGGCGAACTCACCGATTTGGTGAAGTGACCGCACCTTGGCTCCCCTCTCCGCTCACTGGGTCTGACGTATTCAGCGAACAATCCGATGGGTTGTTTTTTCGTCACAGGGAAGTCGACTGGTGAGCCTTGGTAAACCTTCTGAACTAATGGTGGATAACCGAGTTTTCATCCACACGTTATCCACAACACGCCAAACCGCGTCATAGTATCCACATTTGCCGGTTGCGCTTGTGCTCTTACATAAGTAACCCGCACAGTGGAATCATGAACGCTTTACCACCTACTCAGCCGACGACGAAGTCCGGCATCGACGCCGGTCTTGCCTTTCACCAGCCCATGCTGGCTTCACCTGATCCGCAGGCAATGCTGCCTTCGGAACGGATTGCGGCCACGATGGGCGACCGCAATCTGACGCCCAAACAGTTCGGCGCGCTCGGCGAGCAGTATGCCGCCGCGTGGCTGGAGGAACACGGTTGGACGACCTTGAGCCGCAATTGGCATACCCGTTACGGCGAATTGGACATCGTGATGCTCAATCCCGAGTACACGGTGGTGTTCGTCGAAGTGAAATCACGCCGGTCCATGCATTACGGATATCCGCAAGAGGCCATTACGCCGGCGAAACAGCACAATCTCAGGAAAGCCGCCTGCGATTGGCTACTTGACCGGCGTAATCGTGTGCCGCATTCGGCGGTCCGTTTCGATGTCGTCACCATCGTGCTTCGGGTGGGCAGGCCGCTCGTGCATCACATTGAAAATGCCTTCTGAAGCCCCCCAAAAACAGCCACGTTGCGAAACACATTGTGAAAGGAGTAGACATGGCTATCGGCAGCACCCTCTCAGTCGGACTGATCGGCCTTAAGGCCTTCATCGTCCAAGTGCAGGCTTTCATCAGCCCTGGCTTGCCATACTTCAGCATCATCGGATTGCCGGATGCATCGTTGTCCGAAGCCCGCGAGCGCGTGAAATCGGCGTGTCAAGCCACTGGATTCGGTTGGCCGCAAACCCGTGTGACCGTGAACATGAGCCCTGCGGCCATGCCCAAACGCGGTTCGTCGCATGATCTGGCCATCGCGGCCAGCGTCCTATGTGCGGCGGGTGCCATAGGGCATGATTGCCTAGAAGATACCATTGTGCTCGGCGAAGTGAATCTTGACGGCTCGGTGCTGCCGATTCATGGGCTGCTCCCGATCATGCTGCATGCCGAGGAACGTGGCGTGCGCAAAATGATTGTTCCCCATCGCAATCTTGACGAGGCTTCGATGGTGGGTGGACTGGATGTAGTGGGCGTGAGGCATGTGGGTGAGCTCATCGAACTGATGGGCGGCGATGCCACCTATACGATTCCCGATACACCGGTTACCGACGAGACCACCACGGATCAATCGCCCACAAGTCATCCCAACGATTGTGGCGATATGAACGAGGTTCTGGGTCAGGAGCATGCCAAATGGGCACTGCAAGTGGCGGCGGCAGGCGGGCATAATCTCATCATGACCGGCCCGCCAGGCAGCGGCAAAACCATGTTGGCCTCACGTATGCCCGGCATCATGTGCCCGTTGAACGAGGCGGAACAGCTGGAGGTGGCATCGATTCGATCGCTGTGCGGCATACTGCCTCAGTACGGCATCACCGACATGCCGCCGTTCGAGGCACCGCACCACACCGCCAGCACGGCGGCCTTGGTGGGTGGTGGCAGCGGCATCGCCGTTCCCGGCGCAATCACACGCGCGCATCGAGGCATTCTGTTTCTGGACGAGGCACCGGAATTCAGCGCACGCGCCCTGCAGACGTTGCGCGAACCATTGGAATCCGGGTATGTGGCGCTTTCCCGTTCAAAAGGCAGCACCTACTACCCGGCCTCATTCCAACTCATCATGGCGGCCAACCCCTGTCCGTGCGGATACTATTACGGCACCGGCGAACGTTGCGCTTGCCGGGAAAAAGACCGTATACGTTATTTCTCGCGATTGTCCGGACCGATACTGGATCGTGTGGATATTCAGATGGCGGTGCCACCAGTCTCGCGCATTGCCGCGCAAAGCGAGCCAATCGGCGAGTCCAGTGCCGGGATACAAGCTCGTGTGATTCGTGCCCGTCAAGTGGCCAAAGACCGGTTCAGACAGTATGGATGGGTGTGCAACGCGCAAGCTTCGGGCAAATGGCTGCACGCCAATACATCGCTGAAAGCGATGGAATTGGTCAATCGGGCCCTGTCCAATCATCAACTCACATTGCGCGGGGCTGATCGCGCCATGCGTCTGTCTTGGACGCTCGCCGATCTGGCCGGCCGCGTATCCCCCACTGAACAGGACGTCCATCAGGGCATCGAAATGAGAACGAGGATGACATGAGTAACGCTACTGATATCCGGCAATCTGGCGGCACCGCAGGAAGTGTGGATCACACCGATACGAGTCTCGCCGTTTCGCGCACTATTCCCGTACCTCCCACGGATACGTTGTATCGTGCCGCGCTCACGTTCTGTCTTGATGGCGCGGATGTGATGATGTACGCCACGCTCAAAGGCGCGGAAAACGCCGAATCCCTCTGGCATGCGTTGGCGCAATCCCATCCAAGCCAGCCATCTGAAATCTGCGGCCCGGCGCTGTCACGTATTGACCGCATGTTCGTGGACGGCCTCACTCGATGGGGCCGCAAGGCGTCGGCGAACGCGATGCGCTCCTTCCGCAATGCACTGGCCTGCTGGCATAACCGCATGATGGACCTGCCCTCGCAAGACATCATCCAACTGGCCGACTGGTTCACTATGGATGGCACGCAATGGATTATCGGCCCTGGCCATCCATGTTGGCCCTCGCAGTTGGCCGACCTGTCCATTCGCTCCGATTGGGCGCCACCGCTGTGTTTGTGGATCAAAGGCGATCCACGCGCATTGACCAGTTGCGCCAAACCGGTCGGCATCGTCGGTTCACGGGACGTGACCGAATATGGCCGGTATGTGGCACACACCGTAGCCGAACAGGCAGCCGTTGCCGGGCATCTGGTCGTGTCCGGAGGCGCGATGGGCACGGATGCGGCGGCACATTGGGGAGCGTTGAATGCGCTGCACGGCAGAATGCCCGCCAATGTGGGCAAAACCGTTGCCGTATTCGCCGGCGGGCTCAACCATATCGGACCGATGCGTAACCGCACGCTGTTCGAACGCATCGAGGCGCAGGGTGGTGCACTGATCAGTGAACTGTGCCCCGGGACGATTCCCGAAGCCCGTCGTTTTCTGCTTCGCAACCGCATTATCGCGGCCATGTCTTCCACATTGATTGTGACGCAAGCCCGGTTGCGTTCCGGAGCGCTCAACACCGCGGGATGGGCATGCGAATTGCTGCGCGAAGTGTATGCGGTTCCCGGTGACATCAATCAGCCTTGCAACGCCGGGTGCAATAAGATGATCGGCGACCACCGAGCGATGATTCTGTGTGCCGCCACATCCACCGAGGATATATGCCATGAACGGCATAAGCCCGTTATGGCAGCATGCCCAGGCATATCGAAATCCACAGGTCAGGACTCGTCCGAAAACGAGGAGGCCATGGAAGTGCCGGCAACGACTCCGTTATCGCCAGCATCCTCGGAATCATCGGCGTCACAGGAGTCGTCACAAGATTCAGGTCATTCGAAACGTTCGAAGACCAAGCATACTCAGCCTACGCGCACTCAATCCAAGGATGGGCCGGCGAGCGCAACTGCCGATTCCGGTAACGACAAAAGCAAGGGTGAAGAGCTTCCCTCGTCACATCAGATGCCGGATCTTCGTGTCAAGCCGAAGCCCGATCCCGAGAAGGAAGCCCAACAACGTATCATTATCGCCAAGCTGCCGGAAATGGAACGCACATTAGTGGCATTGATTCGTGAATGCCGTAAACGACATCTCATCGTCACCCCGGACGCACTATTGCGTGTGGCGCGAGAGACGGTACCCGACGAGATTCCCAATATCGGCACCATACTTGAGCTACTCGGCGCATTGGAGCTGAAGGGAGTGATCGAGCGGGATGCCGGCATACTCAAGCTGAGCAGCCGTGTCGGCTAATCGGCTTCCATGACACGGCTCGAAGGCTGTTCGGCGGGTGTGCGAGAATCGAACCCATGAGTCCGAAACGTTTGGAAGATATGTATGATGCGGTGATCGTCGGCGCCGGAGCGGCCGGCCTGTCGGCGGCGTTGGGACTACTGCGCTCCCCCGAGATCACCGAGCTCAAGGAACAAGGCGTGGACCCGAAGATCCTCGTGGTCTCCAAACTGCAGCCGCTGCGTTCGCACACCGGTTCAGCCGAGGGCGGCATCGCCGCGAGCCTGGGCAATGTGGAGTCCGATGACTGGCACTGGCATTACTACGACACCATCAAGGGCGGCGACTGGCTGGTGGACCAGGATGCGGCCAAACTGCTCGCCGAATACGCGCCGCAGACCGTGATCAACCTGGAGCGTCAGGGCGTGGCCTTCTCCCGTACCGAGGACGGGCATATCGCCCAGCGCCGGTTCGGCGGCCACACGCGCGAGTTCGGCGGCGCCCCGGTCAAGCGCGCCGCCTATGCGGCCGACCGCATCGGCCACCAGATTCTGCACGCCTTGTGGCAGCAGTGCGTGGCCGCCGGCGTCGAGTTCGCCGAGGAATGGTATGTGACCGACCTGGTGCTCGCCGACGACGGCAAGCAGGCGGCCGGCATCGTGGCCTTTGACACGCATTCGGGCAAGATTCAGGCCATCCACGCGCGCAACGTGCTGCTTGCCACCGGTGGCGCGGGCCGACTGTTCCACACCACGTCAAATTCCTGGGATCTGACCGGCGACGGCATGGCCTTGACCTTGGCCGCCGGTCTGCAGCTGGAGGACATCGAATTTGTGCAGTTCCACCCCACCGGGCTCGCGCACACCGGCATCCTGCTGTCCGAGGCGGCCCGCGCCGAGGGCGGCATTCTGAGGAACGCCGACGGTGAGCCGTTTATGGAACGCTACGCTCCGGAGCATAAGGATCTGGCCGCACGAGACGTGGTCTCCCGCTCCATCATGGCGGAGATCGACGCCGGTCGCGGCGTCGCCGACCCGAAGGACCCGGATGGTCCGAAGGACTGCGTCTGGCTGGATATGACCGGCATCGACCCCGAACGTATGAAGGAAGTGCTGCCGCAGGTGGTCGAAACCATCGAGCAGTACGCGAACCTCGATCCGGCCAAGGACCTAGTACCCATCAAGCCCACTGCACACTACACGATGGGCGGCATCCCCATCACCACCGACGGCGAGGTGTACCGTTGGGCCGACGGTGCCGTGCAGGTAGTCGATGGACTGTTCGCCGCTGGCGAATGCTCTTGTGTCTCCGTACATGGTGCGAATCGTCTGGGCGGCAATTCTCTGCTCGACGCCTGCCTGTTCGGCACACGCGCTGGTCAGACGATGGCCGCACGCATCGCCGAGAACCCGGTTGACTCCCCCATGGCCGATGATTCGGCCGATGACATGCTGACCGATGCCGCCGATCAGGCTGCCGATTCTCGCAAAGCGGAGCTTGACGAACTGCTCGCCGGGCCAATAGATGATTCAGACGATGGAGTGCCCACCGCCAATCCTTATCAGCTCATGGCCCAACTCGGATCAGTGATGGAGCAGGCTCTGGCCGTACGTTGCACCGCTCAGACCATCGATACGGCGTTGACCCAGATCAACGGTGACATCACACCGGTTGCCGATACCTTGCGGGCCCATGACAAGACCGCCGCTTTCAATCAGGAGGTCACCGCCATCTGGGAAGTCCGTCATCTGATCGAACTGGCCGAGGTCATGCTGCACGCTTCCGAATCCCGTCAGGAATCTCGCGGATCCATGCAACGCCTTGATTTCCCCGAACGCGACGATGAGCATTTCCTTGCTCACTCGATGGTCGCCGATGATGGTTCGGTAAGTTTCAAGCCGGTGCACATCACCGACTATCCGCCCAAGAAGCGCGAGTACTGATCCGCTGGTGGTAATACCCAAGCCGCCTAGGGCTTGTGGCACAATAGGTTGGCTAATATTGGACTTGACATCCCACTGTTTCATGGAGGCAGAACATGGCTGAGGCGAGCAACACGACGGTTACCCTGCAAGTGCATCGTTTCACGCCGCGACCCGAGCGTGCCGAACGTGCACGCGGTGGCAGCCCGTTTGCCAAGAAAGGCTCCCCGTTCGGCGGCGGCTCGGATTCGGCGGCGCGCCGTCGTCCGCGCGGCAAGCAGTGGGTGCAGGAGTACACGATTCCCGCGCGCCCTTCGGATACTGTGTTGGATTGTCTGCTGACCATCAAACGCACCGTCGACCCGACGCTGGCCTTCCGTTATTCGTGCGGTCATGGCATGTGCGGTTCGGACGCCGTGGCCATCAACGGCACCCCCACCCTGCTGTGCACAGCCACCATCCGCGATTGGGCCAAGCAACCCGGCGCCATGCCCGAAGTCGATGACGAAGGGTTCCGACACACCGGCACCGAGGCTGAGGAATCCGACGATTCCGCGGAAAACGTCGCAAACGCGGCGGCCGCCCAGAACTCAGCCGCAAACGGTTCGCTGGGAGTCATCGAACTGGCGTCCCTGCCCGGCTTCCCGCCGCAGCGCGACCTCATCGCCGACATCGACCCTATGCTCAACCAGATCAGGAAGCTCACCCCGTATCTTCAGGCGGACGGCGTGCTCGCCACCACCGCCGAAGGCAAGGTGGACGTGTTCGAATACCTGCAGAACCCCGAACAACTCGCCAAATACGAGCTGCTGAGCAACTGCATCGCCTGCGGCGTGTGCGAAGGCGCCTGCCCGGTGTACGCCGGCGGCGACGCCTTCATCGGCCCGGCCGCGCTGATTTGGGCCTCCCGTTTCGTCAACGATTCGCGCGACACCAAGGCCATGGAGCGTATGGATGCCATCGACACCGCCGACGGCGTGGCCGCCTGCCAGTCCGTGCGCGCCTGCTCCCGCCACTGCCCGCGCGGCATCGATGTGGGCGAGGAGATGTGGCAGATCGTGGCTAAGGTCCGCGAGCGCTAAGCCGCGCCGCGGCTGGCTGCGGCGATCGCCTAAGCACATGCGTCGATGCATCCGCCGGGTGCCCGCACGAGAGAAGACATGAAAGAACGAATTATGGACAGAACGCAGTACACCAACCTCGCCAAGGCATGGGAATTCACCGAGGAACACGCGCGCGAACGTGAATCCGATACGTTGACCGACACCCGTACGGCCGCCGACGAGTCCGGCCAGTTGCAGGGTTCGGCGGCGCAGGCCCGTCTGCTGGGCATGCTGGTGCGCATCACCGGCGCCGCTTCGGTGATTGCCGTGGGCACCGGCTCGCTGGTGGAGACCTTGCAGCTCGCCCATGCACTGGATAACAAGGGCCTGCTGACTGCGGTCGATTCCACCGCCCAGGGCATCGCGCTGATTCGCAAGGCGTTCGCCGAGCTGCAGGACGAGACCGACACCACGTTGCGTGCGGTGAACGCCCCGGCCAGCGTGTTTCTGCCGCGCCTCAACGCCAATGATTACGATCTGATCGTGGTGGCGGGCGACGCCGAGAACTATGCCGCCACGTTCGCCCAGGCCTCCCGTCTGCTGCGCGTGCACGGCGTGATCGTGTTCACCGCTGTGCTGGCGTTGGAGGACGGTCAGGGCGGCGTGATCAATCCGGCCGACCGCAGCGACAAGGCCATCGCCATGCGTGAGCTGCTCACCACCGTCGAAGATGACGAAGGTTTCGAGTCCACGCTCACCCCTGACGGCACCGGCCTGCTCATCGCCTACAAAAAGTAACTCTGTCCTTGGCTCCCCTCGGAGAGGGGAGCCACTCTATCTCGCTTACCTCACAATTGCGCTGACGGCCACGTCCACGGCTTCGTCGGCGTCATCGGTTACGGTGACCAGTTTCGGGTCGATCGTCGAGATCATGCCATGCTCGGCCACCGGACCGTTGAGCCAGTCAAAGAGCCCCTGCCAGTATTCCTTGCCGTAGAGCACCACCGGAATATTCGCCACCTTGTGGGTCTGGACCAAGGTCAATAATTCGAACATCTCATCCAGTGTGCCGAAGCCTCCCGGGCATACGATCACGCCGGAGGAATACTTGATGAACATGGTTTTTCGCACAAAGAAGTACCGGAAGCTCATGCCGAGGTTCACCCACTGGTTCAACCCCTGCTCGTGCGGCAATTCGATGCCAAGTCCCACCGATTTGCCGCCGGCCAGTGCCGCTCCCCTATTCGCGGCTTCCATGATGCCGGGACCACCGCCGGTGATGACGGCGATGTTGCGCTTGGCTATCTGGCTACCCATGCGCCGTGCTGCCTTGTAGATCGATTCGGTGCGCTGGGTGCGTGCGGAGCCGAAAATAGAGACCGCAGGTCCGAGCTCGGCGAGCGCCCCGAAACCGTCCACGAATTCCGATTGGATGCGCAGCACACGCCATGGGTCCATGTGCAGCCAGTCGGTGTCCTGATCGGGTTTCAGCAGGTTGGCGGTGGTGTTGTCCGAGGGAATCATCTGGCCGCGTAGAATCACCGGGCCGCGATGATAGGTATCGCCCAGCGGCGAGGCGTCCTCCAGATCGACCGGGTTCACCGGTGTGGCCGCAGCCTCAGTTGCCGTCTCAGCCTCCAACGCCGCCGCATCATTCGCGGCTGTGGCTTCCAATGGTTCCATATCGTCCACGACTGCGGACTTGGATGCGGCCTCGGCTAGATTCTTTGCTTCAGCGGCCTTTTTGCCGTCGTTCTTCTTGGATTTCTTCTGCTTCTTTGCCATCCAATGTCCTCCTGTACGGCGCTATCGACTCTTCGCATTCTAGCGCCTGAAGCTCTGCGTACGTTTTCCGCGAAATCATCCTTGACTTCGTGAAGAACGTACGGTGAGTGACACTGAGCGTACGTTTTCCGCGAAATAAGGCCTCATCTCGTGAAGAACGTACACTGAGCGCGTCTCAGCGTACGGTTTTCACGAAACAAGGCCAACAATGGAGTAGGGACCGTCTAAGCCATCAGTGGCGGAAGTCGATTTCCACACTGGCGGTGCCGTCGGCGAGGGTGCCGGGGTGTTCCGTGGGCGTGGTGGGCTCTGTGGTGTGGCTTGGCTGCCCGATGCCATCACCATCAATCGATTCGTCATCCTCCGCATCAGCCGCTGCTGCGGCTGCGGTCTTCTCGAATCGCTTGGACTGACGGCTCAGCAGCACACCGGAAATCGCGGCGGCGATCAGGGAGGCCACCAGCACGCCGAAGCGCGCCTCAGCGGAAAGTTCCGCGTTCTTGTACGCCAGCGAAGCGATGAGGAAGGACACAGTGAAGCCAATGCCGCAGGCGACGGCAGCGGGAATCATGTCGCGCACACGCAGCCCCTTGGCCATCTTGAGCCCGCCCACATGCGTGGACAGCCATGCGGTGGTGATGATACCCAGAGGTTTGCCGACCACCAAAGCCACAATCAGTGCGATGACCAGCGGCGAGGCCAACAATAGCGGGCTCATCGACTCGAAGTGTACGCCGGTGGCGAACAAGGCGAAGATGGGCAGGGCCAGCAGTGCGGAGAATGGCTGGAGCTTGTTGGCATAGCGTTCGGCACGCGGCGAGAGTTCGCCGTGCATTTCACGAGAGGGGGTCAGCAGGCCAACCAGCACGCCGGCCAGTGTGGGGTGCACGCCTGCCTCGAACATCATGATCCAAGCGAGGATACCGACGATGCCAACCGCGATCCACGGCACTTTTTTCAGTCGTACGAGGTATGCCCAGATGGCGGCGCATACGGCGATGCCGATGAACCAATACCAGGCGTTAATCGAGGAGAAGAATACGGCGATCAGAATAATGGCCAGCAGGTCGTCGACGGTGGCAAGCGTCATCAGGAACGCGCGGATCGAACCGGGCAGGGCCTTGGCGAACAGGGCGAGCACGGCCAGCGAGAACGCGATATCCGTGGCGGTGGGCACTGCCCAGCCGTGCGACATCTCCGAGAACGGGATGCTGCTGCCGGTGGTGGTCAGAATCAGCGTGCCGGGTTCACCAGGCCCGATCTGAGAGAACAATGCCGTGACGGCCAGGAACAGGATGGGCGGGGCGATCATGCCGCCCACCGCGCACAGCATCGGCACGGCGGCCGCTTTCGGATTGGCAAGCGAGCCGGTGGTGAGTTCCTGCTTCAGTTCGAGGCCCACGGTCAGGAAGAAGATGGTAAGCAGACCATCCTGGGCCCAGTGGCCAATAGGCAGGTCGAGATTGGTGTAGGGGATGAACAGATGCGTTTCCGCTACGGTCTCGAACGCATGCGCGGTGGCGGGCAGATTCGCGAGCACCAGGCCGGTGAGCGCGAAGCCAAGCATGATGAGTCCGGAAATACGGTCTGAGGCGGCGATTCGCCTGATGGTGGACCAAAGTCCCTTCTTCGCGCCGGCGGTCGTGGCCATCGCGTCTCCTTGCTGCACTCTCTTGGATGAACCGTATGTAATAGTACGGAATATCTCAGGACGTTCCGCTCCGGGCTGAGTCGCGAAGGGCAACCTTAGCCCAACCCTGTGTGGCCGACTCAACCGACTCAAACGGGCCAATACAATTGGAAAAGCCTCGGAAGCATTTCGCTTTCGAGGCTTACTGTGCGCCAGACAGGATTCGAACCTGCGACCTGCTGATCCGTAGTCAGCTGCTCTAATCCGCTGGGCTACTGGCGCATGTTGTCTTTCAGACAACTCGATATATAATACACGCCGTTCAGCTGAATGCAACTCGGCGTGTTGCGGCGAGTCGCACCATCCCGACCACTACCGCAACGGCGTATTTACTGGCCTCACGCCTCGTGTGTACGGACTCGGTCAAGCAAAACCGACTGCGCAACTTTGAGACGTCCCTGCGGCACATCCACGGCTTCGCGCAGGAGTTTGGGCGTGCTGGAACCCTCTACGGACGCCTTGTCCACAATCACCTGCCTCACATCATCCAAACTCGGCAACTGGAACATCGTGTCCTGCAACGTACGTTCGATAATCGAACGCAAACCGCGTGCGCCGGTCCCCTGCTTGATAGCGATATCAGCAATCGCCCGAATGGCCTGTTCTGTGAATTGCAGATCGACGCCGTCGACGGCGAACAGTTTACGGTACTGCTTGATCAGCGCGTTGGCTGGCTGGGTGAGAATCGCCGTCAGATCGTCTACGGTAAGTTCCTTCAGCACACTGGTGACCGGCAAACGTCCGATGAACTCAGGCAACAGTCCGAACTCGGCCAGATCATCGGCATTGACCTGTTCGAGCAATTCCTCGTCTTTCATGTCGGCGTCGTGCCAATTCGCGCCGAAGCCGGTCTCTCGACGGCCTAATCGCTTGCGAACAATGTCCGTCAGCCCCACGAACGCACCGCCGCAGATGAATAGGATGCCGCGTGTGTCCATCTGCGCAACGTCCTGCTCCTTATGCTTGCGCGTGCCTTCCAACGGCACGGAGGCGATGGTTCCTTCCAAGATCTTCAGCAACGCCTGCTGAACGCCCTCACCGGACACGTCACGGGTGATGGAGGTGTTCTCACCGGATTTGCGGGCGATCTTATCGATTTCGTCAATGTAGATGATGCCGTGCTGGGCTCGGCTTACGTCGCCATCCGCAGCTTGGAGGAGACGTTGGAGCAAGGTTTCCACATCGTCGCCTACATAGCCGGCTTCGGTCAGGGTGGTGGCGTCGGTGATGACGAACGGCACGTTCATTACGCGGGCCAACGCCTGCGCAAGATAGGTTTTGCCCACGCCGGTGGGGCCGAGCAACAGAATGTTTGACTTGGCGACCTCGACGTCAGCCAAAGGGTCATTGCTGCGGCGGGCAGCACGCGTCTGGGTGGGAACGGATTGCTTGGCTTGTTTGCCGGTCTGGTCACTGTGCCCGTTATTCCCGTCAAGCTGCTCAGCGGACTCCTGAAGCTCCATGTTGACGCGCTTGTAATGGTTGTATACGGCTACGGATAATGCGCGCTTGGCGTTCTCCTGACCGATGACGTAGCGGTTGAGATAATCGAAGATCTGAGCGGGCTTGGGCAGGCTCAGCGAATTGACCTCGGCATCTTTGACACGCTCCTCGGAGATGATGTCCACGCACAGGGCGATGCATTCATCGCAGATGGAGGCATTGGGACCGGCCACCAGTTTTCGTACCTGATGTTCGGTTTTGCCGCAGAACGTGCAACGGGGTACGTCCTCGTTGTAGCTCACCACACGTCCCATGATTCTCCTTTGCCGACTGCGCCGCACCGTCGAACCGCCACGCTGCGCATTATCATTGTCATCCTTGAAATACAATACCCCCGGTCGTTGCCGACCGAGGGTATTGCAATGTCCGGAAGTTTTACTGGCGGTGTTCCAACACCTCGTCCACGATGCCGTATTCCTTGGCTTCAGGAGCGGTCAGGAAAGTGTCCACTTCGATGTCGCGGCGAATCTTCTCGACGTCCTGGCCGGTGTGCTTGGCGAGGGTCTCCTCCAGCCATTCACGCATACGCAGCATTTCCTTGGCCTGAATCTCGATCTCCGTGGCCTTGCCGAAGCCTTGGTCGATGGCCGGCTGGTGGATGAGCACACGGGCGTTCGGCAGCATCAGGCGCTTGCCCTTGGTGCCGGAGGCCAGCAGAATGGCGGCGGCGGAGGCGGCCTGGCCGAGGCACACGGTCTGCACGTCGGGCTTGATGTACTGCATGGTGTCGTAGATGGCGGTCATGGCCGTCATCGAACCGCCGGGTGAGTTGATGTACATCATCACGTCACGGTTCGGATCTTGGGATTCGAGGACCAGCAGCTGGGCCATCACGTCGTCGGCGGAGGCGTCGTCCACCTGCACGCCGAGGAAGATGATGCGATCCTCGAACAGGCGGGAGTAGGCGTCCTGGGTCTTCATGCCATACGGGGTCTTCTCCACGAACTGCGGCATGATGTAACGGTTGGTCGGCGCGGGCTGGGCTGCGCGGGCGGAGGCCGGCATGAAACCGGCTACGCCCTGACGGCCGGCCAAGCGGTCGGCACGGGCGGCGAACTTTGCTTCTTCACTTGCCATGAGTCTCACTCCCCCTGCTGGTTGTTGCCGATGGTGTCCGGCGTGGTCACGAGCTTGTCCACGAAGCCATAGTCGAGGGCTTCCTGGGCGGTGAACCAGTGGTCGTATTCGTTGTCGCGGTAGATTTCCTCGAGGGTGTGGCCGGTCTGCTCAGCGGTCAGCTCGCTCATGGTCTTCTTCATGTCCATGATGAGCTCGGCGTTGATGCGCACGTCAGTGGCGGTGCCGCCGATGCCGCCGGAAGGCTGGTGCATGAGCACACGGGCGTGCGAGGTCAGGTAACGCTTGCCCTTGGTACCGGAGCTCAGCAGGAACTGGCCCATGGAAGCACACATGCCCAGGCCCACGGTCGCCACGTCAGGCTCGATGAGCTGCATGGTGTCGTAGATGGCCATGCCGGCGGTGATGGAGCCGCCCGGCGAGTTGATGTACAGCCAGATGTCCTTCTTCGGGTCTTCGGCGGCCAGCATCAGCAGCTGAGCGCAGATGCGGTTGGCCATATCGTCCTTGACCTCTTCACCCATCCAGATGATGCGGTCTTTGAGCAGACGGTTGAAAATCGGGTCGACGGGGCCGGCCGGGACGTCATCGCCCGCCATGACCGGCAAGGTCGCAAAGGTATTGCTCACCTTGATTCTCCTTCTAATTACTCGAACATTGTTCAGACTACCGCCTTGAAGCGACTGAAGGCGGCTTTTCGCGTGCTTTTTGGCGGGCAGCGTAGGGATTTCGGTTTATTCGAGGGTGTCGAGGACGTCGTCAATGAGGAGGCGGGTCTGGGAGGCGGCATCGTCGCCCAGACGCGGGAAGCGACGGGCGGCATTGGCGGGGCTGGCACCGGCGGCTCGCGCTACGTTGGACTTGCTGGCACCATGGGCCACGGCTTTTTCCGCGAGCCGATCGACCAGTGAATCGGCGACTTGGCGCATCTGTTCGGCCACCCATAATTGGGCCATATCCGCAGGTAAGTCGTAGTCTTCGGCCACATCGCTGGCTGCCTCCTGAATGGCGGCCCATAACACCATGAATGGCTTTCGATAGTAGTCAATCTGCTCAGTGAGCGGCTCAGCGGCAAGCAATTCAAGTGCCGAGCGAATTTCTGTATTTTCTGACATAGCTTTCTTTACCTCGGCTCCCCTCTCTGAGGGGAGTTTCGACCGGGGCAGCTCCCCTCAGAGAGGGGAGCCAGAATATATGTATTTACTTACGACTCAGCAACCACTTTGATATCAACGACGACGTGGCCACGGCCATGCCAACCGGCACAAAGAAGGTAATCGGCGCTTCAGAGAGCTCCATCACCAAGCACATGGCCATAAGCGGTGCCTGTTGTGAGGCCGAAAGCAACGAAGCCGCACCGATCAAGGCACACGCGGTTACCGAATCGGTCGGAAACATCAGTATCCATACGAGACCGAGCATCGCACCCAGCGTGGAACCTAATGCGATGCCGGGCTGCAGCACACCGCCCGACGCACCGGAGCGAATGGTCATCAGCGTCACCAGCGCTTTGGCAACAAAGGTGAGTGCCAACACACCCAGCAACATCCAGATATTGGACTGGGACAGCGGGAAACCGGCGTTCATCACGGATCCAGAAGGGCCGCTCCCACCCTGAAGCATGGCCCAGAACGATGCCATTCCAGAGCCCGCTCCCCCGCCAGAGGCCGAATCGGATACATTACCGCCGCCCGTCAGCAAGTTCCATGGAGAGGCGGCCGCTGAAGATGCCGACTGCATGGCACCAGCAGTGCCGGCGGTTTCAGGAATGAATGTGCTGAATCCAAGTTGCGCTGCGGCACGGCCGTTGCCCATCACCTGCGGCACAACAATCGCCACCAAACCGGTGATGAGACCAGCCAGCGTCATCTGCCACAGAATAGCCTTACCGGTTGGCTTGTGCGCTTCCGCCCATTGCGAACCTTTTCGGAACAATGCGCCGCCCACTCCACATGCCGCACCGCAGATCAGAGCGAACAGCATTAACGTTGGCGTGGATTCCGGTTGCATGGCGGTAATGTCGTAGAACAGGCAATGCCCTTTGATCGCAACCGCCACGAATGCGGCAATGGCAGACATGCCCAGTCCAAACGCAACTTTTTCGATTGTCACATCTACCAACAGGATTTCGACGGCGAAGAACATGCCGGCCAGTGGCGCGTCATAGACGCCTCCTAGACCGGCACCGGCAGCCACTGCCACCACCATGCGCCGGTCGATGCCGTCAACGCCCTCGATATGGAACAGGTCGCAGAAACGTTGCGCGAGCATGGCGCCGAGTTCGCGTGGGGCGACTTCTCGTCCGATCGAGGCACCGGAGCCGACGATGAAAATCTGCAATACCACATGCGCAATGGTTTGCCAGAAAGGCATTCGCTTTCCCGCCACGGCCTTCTTGACTGAGGGCACCGCAGTCGTTTTGTGTCGCAGCAGATACCAGATAATGCCTGCGACGCTGAGTCCCACGGTCACCGATATCGCACGGCGTGCAGCGGGCACGCCGAATGGACCAGGCAATTCTGGGCCTTCGATGTAGCCGAGCAGCACATGTTCAACGCCGTAGAGCAACAGGGTCAGCAGACCTGCTCCCACACCGATGAGCACGCCGAGCACAATGGTCGCCGCAGCGAGCCAACCAAGGCGTTTGATAGTAACCGTTGGCTGCATGTCAACCTCCGCACCCTATGCAACGAGTATGCCTTGGGAACTCCCCTCAGTCTCGCCACGCTCGACAGCTCCCCTCAAAGAGGGGAGCCAAAGAAATAGTCCTTTTGCCAGAATAGGAAGAGCCCGGAACCATGAAACACGATTCCGGGCTCAAACAATCACGCTAACGCGATGAGGCTATGCTCACTCAGCATCCTTGGCGTCATCCTTGGCGGACAGTTCGTCGGCCACGGCGGCAGCAGCGGAAGCGGCCTCGACGGACTCGGACTCTTCGTCCTCAGCGGCCTCGCCCAGGAAGGCGGAGAGGTCCACAACCTCGCCATCAGCGGTGAACTTGACGGCGCGCATGCCGGCGAGCAGGCCCTTGGAACGGCCGACTTCCTGCACAGCGGAGCCAAGCTGGCCATTCTTGATGATGGCCTGGATGAAGTTGTTCGGATCCATGCCGTACTGCTGGGCGATGGAAGCGAGGAAGTTGAACACGTCGGACTGGGACACCTGAACGTCCAGCTTCTCGGCCAGAGCGTCGAGCACCATCTGATCGCGCAGATCCTTCTCCACGGTCTCCTCGGCCTGAGCCTTCTGCTCCTTGGTGGCCTTCTCCGGGTCCGGGGTCATGCCCTTGAGCTGCTCTTCGACCATGTTGGCCTTGACGCCCTTCGGCACCGGGATCTCGAGGCCTTCCTGCAGCTTGGCGATGAAGGCATCGCGAGCCTCGGTGGCCTGACGACCTTCGGCGTCCTGAGCAGCAGCCTTGCGGATGTCAGCCTTGAGCTCGTCCAGAGTGTCGAACTCGGAAGCTTCGGAAGCGAACTCATCGTTCAGCTCCGGCAGTTCCTCAGCCTTGACGGAGTTGACCTTGACCTTCACGGTGGCCTTCTGGCCCTCGTGCTCGCCGGCTTCCAGCGTGCCTTCGAAGGTGGTCTCCTCGCCGGCGGACAGGCCGTCAAGGGCCTCGTCCAGACCGTCGAGCATGGTGTTGGAGCCGAGCTCGTAGCTCACGCCTTCCTGGGAGTCGACGGTCTCGCCGTCAATCTCAGCAGTCAGGTCGATGTTGGCGAAGTCGCCCTTGGCGGCCGGGCGGTCCACGCCGACCAAGGTGCCGAAGCGCTGACGCAGGGTCTCGAGGCGCTTGTCGACGTCCTCATCCTTGACTTCCGGCTTGGAGATGGCGATCTCAAGACCGTCGATTTCCGGCAGTTCGATGTCAGGACGACGCTCGACGGTGGCGGTGAACTTCAGCTTGGTCTCGTCGTTGGCGGACTGCGGAACATCCTGCACGTCGAACTCCGGCTGAGCCATCGGACGAATCTTCTTCTCATCCAGGGCCTTGGAGTACAGCTCCGGGACCGCGTCGTTCACGGCCTCACCGGCGACGGCGGCGAAACCGATGCGCTGGTCGATGATCTTGCCGGGAACGTGGCCCTTACGGAAGCCGGGAACGTTCACCTGCTTGGCGATTTCCTTACGGGCCGCATCCAGATACGGGTTGAGCTCTTCCGGTTCAACAGTGACGGTGAGCTTCACCTTGGTGGGCTCGAGGTTACGAACGCTGATCTTCACGCTAATGACTCCTCAAAAGTCGTTATTTCTTACAGTTCTGCCGTAAGGCAACCTCTACATGATAACGCCACTTACGGACGGTGCAATGAGTTTCACTTGCCAGTTCCTTGCGCCCTGCTCGATCAGGAACGTCTCGACGTCCACTTCCACCGGGTCTTCCACCCAGCACAGGTTGCGTAGGATCTGTGGCTTGATGATCATCTCGGCCGGCGTGCGGGTGTCTTCGGCGATGCGGTTGATCACACGCCGCACCCGTTGCAGACGGTCATAACGCTCCGGATGGCGCTGTTGCCACAGCCGCATGGATCGGGGCGCGTTCACCACACCGTTTTCGTCCTGTTCGGGGGCGGGCATGGTAGGCCATTGGGTGGGCTTCAGGGCTATGGCTCGATCGATGGCCTGCTTCCAGACCTTCGATTTGACCGCACGCTGAATCGGCGCGTACCGCTCGAACATTTTGTCCTGCTCGGTGCCGGTATGGATGCGCACACGCTCGTTCAGGGATCGGAGCGCGCGGAATTGGGCAGCATTGTGCGGCTTGTTGGTCGCCGCCTCGATGATTGATGAATCGGCCAATAACAGGCTGGGCGCAATATCGTATTGCCGGGCGAGTCGGTCGCGCTCCTCCCATAGGGATTTGGCGATGGCCAAGCCCCTTGGATCACGACTCAGCTGGGTGATGCGCGAGATACGCAGCCAAGGAATCGGATGCGGTTTGCGCGGGGCAAGGCCCGCAACCAAAGCGTGAGAAAACTCTTCAGCGGCCCACTCGTCCTTGCCTGCGGCTTTCAGGTCACGACGCATCATGGTTTCAAGTTCGATAAGCACCTCCACGTCGAGCGCCGCATAGTTGCGCCAGTCGCGCGGCAGCGGACGGTAGGACCAATCGGCGGCGGAATGCTCTTTGGCTAGCGTGATGCCGAGGTAGTGTTCGGTGACGGCGGCCAGACCAAAGCGGTGCAGGCCGAGCAATCGCGCCGCTATTTCCGTGTCGAACAGGGCTTTGGGTTTGAGCCCGATTTCGGCGAATCCGGGCAAGTCCATCAGAGAATCATGCAGAATCCACGTGGCGTCGCCCACGGCGTCATTGAATTCATTCCAATCAGCTCCGGCCCGGGTCAGGGCGACGGGATCAAGCAAGGCGATGCCTGCACCCTCACGTTTGAACTGAATCAGCCAATCCTCGTGTCCATAGCGGAAGCCGGACGCCCGTTCGGCGTCGGCGGCCAGCGAGCCCGTCGCCTCGGCCATCGCATCGCAGACACGATGATAGCCGTCCAGCGTCGAAGTGACATCGGGTACTCCCCCGCGAGGCTCTTTCAGCAGTCGGGGTTCGGCGTCACGGACGTCACTCAACTGGCGTCATCCTCCTCAAAACGGATGGTGGATCTGATGAATGCGGCCCACGAGCGGACTTGTGCGCCGGCGTCCATAGTACCGTCCGGCCCGGTCCCGTCAAGCGGGGTCCATGAGACGCGAATCTCACACCCGGCGCTGGTGGAGCCGGCCATCGAGCCAAAAGCCGTGTTCTGGGTCACGGTGACTGTGCCGGATACCGAATCCGGCTCGATGCCGTCGAAATAGTCGCACATGTCATCCCAGTACATGCCGGGGGTCAGAGAATCGTTTTCGGCGGTTTCCAGCGGCAGTCGCGCGAACGCCACGCAACGCCAGTTGGAATCCCAGTCAATGCGCAGCTCATGAGCATAAAGCATCATGATCCAGCCTGTGGCGATTCGTGATTCGGCATCGCTGCCAAGACCGGCGGAAAAGGCATCGCCGAGGGCACGCTCTCCCGCTTCGAATTCCACGCCGATACCATAATCGGCCAAGGTGGAAGGCACGGGAATCTCCCGATAGCGCACGTCATGGATGCGCTTCATGGTGCTGACGGATTCGACGGCTGCCCATACTTCATCCGGCACACCCTGAGGGCGCACGGGGCGTCCGTCGTTGGACTCTCCCGTAGGAAATGCGTAGATGTCGGCCATATCTCTAGGGTATGGGCGAACGGGCCGAATCGTGGTATTTACGCGCGGTTCGGCCCTGCAATTTAATACACGGTGAAGCCGTGGTCCTTGAACTGGTTGGCCACCCGTTCGCGGGTGGCGGCGTTGGGTCCCTTCTGGTTCTCCAGCGGGTATGGGATGCGCAGTTCGTGCCACTTCGGGCGGCCAAGCTGGTGGAATCCCAGCACGTCGATGTGTTCGACGGCATCGCCGAAGGACTCGCAGATCTTCGCCACGTTTTCGACGTTCTCTTCGGAGTCGGTCAGGCCCGGCACGAGCACAAATCGCACCCAGATCTTCTTGCCGGCCTTGGCCAGTCGCTGGCCAAAATCGATGGTGGGCTGCAAGGTGCCGCCGGTGACCTTGTGATAGGTCTCCTCGTCGCCGGATTTGACGTCGAGCAGACACAGGTCGATGTCCTCGAGCATCTCGTCGGTGTAGCTCGTGTTGAGGAAGCCGGACGTGTCGAGGCAGGTGTGCACGCCCATCTCCTTGGCGGCATGGAACACACGCGAGACGAAGGCGGGCTGCATCATGGATTCGCCGCCGGAGAAGGTGATACCGCCATGCGTGGCCTTGAACAGGTCCTTGTAACGATCGACCTTCTTGATCATGGCGTCAAGGTAGACGGGCTTGCCGTCGCGCATCTTCCAAGTGTCCGGGTTCTGGCAGTACTGGCAGCGCAGCGGGCAGCCGGACATGAACACGGTCATGCGGGTGCCCGGTCCATCCACGGAGGTGTTGATGTCCCAAGAGTGGACGAAGCCGATATCACCGGATTTCAGGGCGGAAAGGCGGTCACGTCGGTCGAGTCCGATTGGGGATTCAAAGCCGGAAAGGCCACCCATCAAAGTCTGCGAGGCATAGGTCTTCGATTCCTTGAGCATATGCCTGGTCGTGGTGCGGAACGTGGGTGTTGCGGGCATCGTTGTCCTCCTGTTCCAAATGATGCGAAAGTCTGTGGGAAATAAGGAAGGGGTGGAGCCGTGCCCCACCCCTTCAGTTAGTCATTGCCGCGGTTCGCGGGGTTGGTCATCAGTCGACGACGGCACCCTGGTGGAAGGTACGGGAGATGACGTCGAGCTGCTGCTCCTTGGTGAGCTTGACGAAGTTCACCGCGTAGCCGGAGACACGCACGGTCAGGTGCGGGTACTTTTCGGGGTGCTCGACGGCGTCCTCCATGGTCTCCTTGCGCAGAACGTTGATGTTCGCGTGGTAGAGGCCGTGGCCGTTGCCGGCGTCCAGGATGCCGACCAGGTTGCCGATGCGCTCGTCCTCGTCGCGGCCCAGGCCATCAGGGGTGATGGTGTTGGTCAGCGAGATGCCGTCAAGAGCGTCGTTGTAGTCGATCTTGCCGACGGAGAACATGGACGGCAGCATGCCGTGGGAGTCCATGCCGTTCTCCGGGTTGGCGCCCGGAGCGTACGGGGTGCCCTTGGCGTGGCCGGACGGGAAGGAACCGGTGTTCTTGCCGTACTCGACGTTGGAGGTGATCGTCAGGATGGACTGGGTCGGGACGGCGCCGCGGTAGACCGGGAGCCTCTTGACCTGGCCCATGACCGTGGAGACGACCCACTTGGCGATGTCGTCGGCGCGGTCGTCGTCGTTGCCGTAGACCGGGAACTCGCCCTCGGTGCGGTAGCCGACGATCAGGTCGTCGTCGGCGCCCTCAACGTACTCGTACTCGTGGCCTTCCAGGGTCTTCGCGTCCTTGTTGTAGATCGGGTAGACCTTGGCGTACTTGACGGCGGCGAGGGAGTCGGCGGCGATGGACAGACCGGACATGCCGCAGCCGAGGGTGCGGTACACTTCCTTGTCGTGCAGGGCCATCTCGATGGACTCGTACGCGTACTTATCGTGCATGTAGTGGATGATGTTCAGGGCCATGACGTAGGTCTCGGACAGCCATTCGAGGGCCTTCTCGTAGTTGTTCTTGACCTTCTCGTAATCGAGGGTGCCGTCGGCCTCCGGGGTAATCGGCTCGATCACGCCCTTGTCGATGACCTGCATGCCGGTCATCTCGTCGCGGCCGCCGTTGATGGCGTACAGCAGGGCCTTGGCGGAGTTCACGCGGGCGGCGAAGAACTGCATCTGCTTGCCCACGCGCATCGGGGAGACGCAGCATGCGATGGCAGCGTCGTCGCCCCAGTGGCTACGAATTTCCTTGTCGGACTCGTACTGGATGGCCGAGGTGTCGATGGAGATCTTGGCGCAGAAGCGCTTGTAGGCCTCAGGCAGCTTCGGATCCCAGAAGATGGTGATGTTCGGCTCGGGGCCAGGTCCGAGGTGCTCGAGGGTCAGGGTGTTGAGCAGACGGAACGAGGTCTTGGTGACCATCGAACGGCCGTCATCGCCGAAGCCGGCGTCGGACCAGGTCGCCCAGTACGGGTCGCCGGAGAAGATCGAATCGTAGTCCTTGGTACGCAGGAAGCGCACGATGCGCAGCTTCATGACGATGTTGTCGATGAGCTCCTGGGCGTCGGTCTCGGTGATCTTGCCGGCCTGGAGGTCGCGCTCGATGTAGCAGTCGAGGAAGGCGGAGTTGCGGCCGAAGGACATGGCGGCGCCGTCCTGGGACTTGATGGAGGCCAGGTAGCCCATGTAGGTCCACTGCACGGCTTCCTGCGCGGTCTGGGCCGGGCGGGACAGGTCGAGGCCGTACTCGTTGCCGAGGTTGATGAGCTTCTTCAGAGCCTTGATCTGCTCGTCGTGCTCCTCACGGAAGCGGATCCAGTGCTCGATCTCCGGCTCGGTGAAGTCGTTGCGGTACGGCACGGAGTCCTTGTCGCGCTTCTTGAAGGCGATGAGCTTGTTCACGCCGTACAGGGCGACGCGGCGGTAGTCGCCGATGATGCGGCCACGGCCGTAGGCGTCCGGCAGACCGGTGAGGATCTTGTTGTGGCGGGCGACCTTGATCTGCTTGGTGTACACGCCGAAGACGCCGTCGTTGTGGGTCTTGCGGTACTTGGTGAAGATCTTCTTGATCTCCGGATCCGGTTCCTTGCCGGCTTCCTTGATGGCCTGCTCGACCATGCGCCAGCCACCGTTCGGCATCATCGCGCGCTTGCAGGGAACGTCGGTCTGGAGGCCAACGACCACGTTATCGACTTCCGGGGAGTCGATGTAGCCGGCCGGGAAGGCGTCGACGTCGGCCGGGGTATGGGTGTCCACGTCGTAGACGCGCTGCTTGCGCTCCACGGCCAGGTAGTTGTCGTCGAGGTACTTCCACAGGTGCTTGGTCTTCTCGGTGGCAGGAGCCAGGAATGTCTCGTCGCCCTCGTACGGGGTGTAGTTCTTCTGGATGAAGTCGCGGACGTCAATATCCTTCTGCCAGTTGCCCTCGGTGAAGCCGGCCCACGCCTTGGCGTCGAGCTCCTCCTGGGAGACAGCTGCATTTTCCACTGCGGTCATGTCACTCCTTAAATGGGGTTGTAGGTTTCGCATCTTCACGGAACCCTTGGTTCAACAGTGTAGTTGGCACTTGCTTGAGAAAAGCTGAAATTGGGAGTGAGCTATCTCACATTGTTTCTGTGAACGCTACCATTCCAATGGCTTCTAGATATTGATGGGACTATTGCACGTCTCCAGATATGGGAAACCGCTCATACTGTGATGTTCGTATGAGCGGTTCGGTCTTGAGATTGACAGCAGAACCGTATCCGTCAGTTTTCGACCGTCAATCCTCGGGGCGAGCCTGTGCGGGTTTCACGCCGTAGTTCTTCCAGCGCCGGTTCTCCTCCTCCCATCTGGCATTGCGGTCCACCACGATGTCCCACGCATGTTCGGCGTCTTCCTTGGTCTTGTACGGACCCATGCGCTGTTCGATCGGTGAGACCATGCCCAACTCGGCCTGCTTCTTGACGGTGTTGAAATACCACTGCTTCTTGTTATCGTCTGTCATTGGTACCTCCTCAACGGTATTACTTGCTCCCGCTGGCGGGAGCAATATATGTTTATTCCCTGAATGCGTTGGTGACGGGCAGTCGGCGGTCGCGGCCGAACGCGAGGGCCGTGACCTTCGGTCCCAACGGGTATTGGCGGCGCTTCCATTCGGCGCGGTCCACCAATCGCATCACGGTGTCTACGGTGGCCTGGTCGAAGCCATCGGCCAACAGGTCGGCGCGGCCGTGCGCGTGCTCGATGTATGCAGCGAGCACCTTGTCGAGCAGCGCGTATTCGGGCAGGGAGTCGGAGTCCTTCTGCCCGGGGCGCAACTCGGCCGAGGGAGCCTTCTCGATGGATGAGACCGGAATCATCACGCCGTCCTTCAACGGGATGCCGGCGTTGCCGTCCTCGTTGCCCACGATCTTGAGCCCGCCGATACCGACGCCTGCGGCCGCGGCCTTGTTACGCCAACGGCTGATCTCCCAGACACGGGTCTTGAGCAGGTCCTTGATGGGTGCGTAGCCGCCGACCGCATCGCCGTAGATGGTTGAGTAGCCGCAGGCGAGCTCTGACTTGTTGCCGGTGGCCACGGCGAGCAGGCCGCGAGAATTGGAACTGGCCATCACGATCACACCGCGGATGCGGGCCTGCAGGTTCTCGGCGGAGACGCCATCAAGGTCAAGTTGCTGTTGGTAGGCGTTGAACAATGGCTCAATAGGCTGGACCTCGTAATGGGCACCGATGTTGGAGGCCAGGTCAGCGGCGTCGTCTTTGGAACCATCGGAGGAGTACATGGAGGGCATGGAGATGCCCCAGACGTTCTCGCCGCCGCATGCGTCGGCCGCCATGGCGGCTACCAGTGCGGAGTCGATGCCTCCTGAGAGGCCCAGCGTCACGCCGGTGAAGTGGTTCTTGGCCATGTAGTCCTTGAGGCCGAGCACGCAGGCAGTGTATACCTCTTCGTCCGGGTCGAGTTCCGGAACGATCTCGGCCTTGACCTGATGTTCGGCGGTGGAATCGAAGTCCCAGAACGTCAGGTTTTCCATGAACATCGGGCCGCGTTCGATAAGCGTGCCGTCGGCGTCGACCACGAAGCTGCCGCCGTCGAAGACGAGGTCGTCTTGACCGCCGACCTGATTCAGGTAGATGACCGGGGCGTTGACTTCGGCGGCACGACGCTGGGCGAGCTCGAAACGGGTGTTGGTCTTGCCTTCCTCATACGGCGAGCCGTTGATGGTGAGCAGCAGGTCGATGTTCTTGGTGGCCAGGTCGGCCACCGGGCCACCATCCTGCCAGATGTCCTCGCAGATGGCCACGCCGATGGTGGCACCATCCACGTCGAGGGTCACGGAACGGTCGCCGGCGGAGAAGATACGGAATTCGTCGAACACGCCGTAGTTGGGCAGGAAGTGCTTGTCGTAGCCGGCCCAGACCACGCCCTGATGCAATACCACCAGTCGGTTGCGCGGCTTGGAGGTCTTACGATCAGTGCCCACGGTGCCAACCACCACGAACAGATTGCCGAGGCCGTCGTCGTTGAGCTGGGCGGCGAGTTCGTTGGCCTTGTCCCATGCGGCTTGGCGGAAGGTGCGGCGCAGGGCCAGATCTTCGATGGGGTATCCGGTGAGGGTCATTTCCGGGAAAACAATCACTTGGGCATTCCCTGCGGCGGCTTTACGGGAGTAGTCGAGCACTTTGGCGGCGTTGGCATCGAGCGCGCCGACGCAGGTGTCGATCTGGGCGAGTGCGAAGCGAAGCTGTGTCATAGCTTCTTAGTGTAGCCGCGTATGGCGTCGGATTGCCTGTTCTTCCGGCTTGGCGTCATTCATTAGGTCGTTTTTGCGTTCATTAGGTCACTGCAATGCGATATCAGTCGTTGCAATGGCGCGATTCCAACAACCAGTATCGCCGTTCACCGACCTAATGGACGATGAATCGACCTAATGAACGAATGCCACTCCCCTCAGTCAGCTTCGCTGATAGCTCGTCCTGCACTTATGGACGGGCGAGGCCCGCGCATATCTGGTTCGGCTGTCGCCTCACCTTCGGCTGCAGACAGCCCATTGGGCTGTCTGCCTAACGCCTCAGCCTCCAGAGGGGAGCCAAAAAAGGATTTACCTCAGCTCGTTGAGCACGCGCAGGGCGGCGTTGACGTAGAAGTTGACGAAGGTGGGAATGGATTCGTCGAGACCCACGAAATGCGGGCTATGCCAGTCGGCGCAACCTTCCTGGCCGTTTGACCCGACGAACGCGAACACCGGCAACGTCACCTTGGCGAATTCGCAGAAGTCCTCCCCCGCCATCGACTGACGTATCGGTTCGAGCTGCGCGTAGTCGTTGACATCCGCCGCCACGGCCTTGGCAAGACCTGGATCGGAGACCAGCGGGTCTTGGAAATCATCCCAGACCACATCGGCGCTGATACCGTATGCCTCGGCGGTGTGTTCCACCACTTCCTTGAATCGGCGGCCGACCAGATTGCCATCCGACTTGTGGAAATAGCGCACAGTCCCTTGGAATCCGGCTTCGGCGGGCACCACGTTCCACACATGGCCGCCGTGCACTTCGGTAACGGACAGCACCAGCGGGTGGAAGGGCGTGACGTTGCGGCTCACGATGGTCTGCAGGCTCAGAATAATACTGGCGAGCGCTTCGATGGGCCCGGTGCCCTTGTACGGGTAGCCGGCGTGGGTGCCTTGGGCGTGGAGGGTCACGCGGAATTTCACGCAGCCGGCCATCATCGGCTCGACGCCGATGGCCAGCTGGCCGGACGCATAGTTGGGGTTGTTGTGCGTGCCGATAATGGCTTCGACGTCATCCACGAGTCCGGCGTCGATCATGGCGCGAGCGCCTTGGCCGGTCTCCTCACTCGGCTGGAACAGAATCTTGATTGAGCCGGCGAACTTGTCACGGTGCTCGGCGAGCCAGAAGGCGGCACCGAGCAGACCGGTCATGTGCAGGTCGTGGCCGCAGCCGTGCATCACGCCTTCATTGACGGAGCTGAACTCCAGTCCGGAGTCTTCCACGATGGGCAGGCCGTCGATGTCAGCGCGCAGCCCGATACGCGGCCCGGGACCGGCCTCGCCCTGAATGAGCCCCACAACACCAGTCTCCAGCGGGTTGTGCAGGATCTCGATGCCGTGCGCCTTGAGCTGGTCGGTCAGATAGATGCTGGTGCCGAATTCACGGAAACTACGCTCCGGATGGGCGTGCAGGTAGTGGCGGATAGTGATGAGTTCGTGGTCGATGTCGATATGTTCACTCATGGTTCCCGATTCTAGTAGCGCGAAGAATATATTGCGGCCCTCGCTCCATATTGGCGAGGGCCGCGATCTATGGGGTCAGTATGCCTTGTTATTGCTGGCGTTTGAGCAGTCGTTTGGCGATGGCGTTGGCGATGCCCTGCACCACCTGGACCAGTACGATCATGATGATCACGGCCGTCCAGGTGACGGTCTGGTCGAACTTCTGGTAGCCGTAGGCGATGGCGAAGTTACCGAGACCGCCACCGCCGATGTAGCCGGCCATGGCAGACATGTCGAGCACGCCACAATGAACAGGAAGGCGTAGGCCAGGATCAGCGGTGCCAGGGCTTCGGGGATGAGCACGGTGCGGATGATGGTGAGCTTGCCGGCACCCATCGAACGCGCGGCCTCGATTACTCCCGGGTCGACCGGCACGAGATTCTGTTCGACCAGACGCGAGGTGGCGAAGGTGCACATCACCACCATCGGGAAGATGGCGGCCACGGTGCCGATGGACGTGCCGACCACGACGATGGTGAGCGGCTGCATGGCTGCCAGGAAGATGATGAACGGAATCGGGCGCACGATGTTGACGATGATGTCAAGGATGCGGTAGACGACCGCGTTCTCGAACAGGTTGCCGGGGCGGGTGCCATAGAGCACCACGCCGAGGATCAGGCCGAGGAATCCGCCGATGACGAGGGTGACGAGCACCATGGTCAGGGTCTGGCCAATGGATTCAAACAGTAGTGGACGCAGCACGTTCCAGTCGCTATGCGGGTTGGCGAGGATGATCATGCGTTGGCTCCTTCATGTGCGGCGGCGGACGCGGCGGGCGCGGTGGCAGTATCGGCCGCCAGTGGGTCATGGGCGCGGTCTTCGGCGTAGGAGGCATGTCCGGCGACTGCGTCGGCGTAGGCCACAGGCTTTGCGGCGGTGCCGAAGTCGATGACGTCGCTATTGGCGGCGAGCTCGCGCAGGAATTCGTCCACATGCCAGCCGGGCCCGTTGAATTCGTAGGTGATGGCACCGATGGCGGTCCCCTTGACCGTGTCGATGCCGCCGTAGAGCAGGCTGGATTCGACGCCGTATTTGGCGATGAGTTCGGAGATATTCTGTCCGGATGCCTTGAGTTCATGGCCTTGGGTGCCGGAAACGTCCTTTTGGCGGATAAGCACGGTGACAATGCGGCCCGACCATTCGTGATGCAATCGCTCGACCCGGTCTTCCTCGGGCAGGCCAGACAATGCGGTGGCAATGAATCGCTTGGTCACCGGCTGCTGGGGTGCAGCGAACACATCGTATACGTCGCCGGATTCGACCACGCGTCCGGCGCTCATTACGGCCACGCGGCCGGCAATCTGCTGGACCACGTTCATCTGATGGGTGATAAGCACAATGGTGATGCCGAATTTCTCGTTCACACGCTTGAGCAAGGCCAGCACTTCGGTGGTGGTTTCCGGGTCGAGCGCGCTGGTGGCTTCGTCGGCGAGCAGAATCTCCGGATTAGTGGCCAGTGCGCGGGCGATGCCGACGCGCTGCTTCTGGCCGCCGGACAGCTGCGAAGGGTATTTGTTTGCGTGCTCACTGAGGCCCACGAATTCAAGGAGTTCGTTGACACGACGATCCTGATAGTCCTTGCGCCAGTGATCGAGTTGCAGTGGGTAGGCGATGTTCTGGGCCACGGTTTTGGTGGAGAACAGGTTGAACTGCTGGAAAATCATGCCGATTTTCTGGCGGATGGGCCGCAGCTTGGTCTCACTCAGAGAGGTGATATCAGTACCAAGCACGGTCACAGTGCCGGAGGTGGGTCGTTCGAGCGCGTTGATAAGCCGGACCAGTGTGGATTTGCCTGCACCGGAATAGCCGATGATGCCGAAGATGTCACCGCGATCGATGGTCAGGCTGACGTCATCCACGGCTCGTGCGATGTTCGCGCCGCGTCCGCGTGTTTTGAATTCCTTCACGACATGGTCGAAGGTGATGATGGGGTCGCTCATAGTGCTCCCTGATGCTGGTTGTTGGTGTCCGGTCACGGAAGCGGAGCGAATCCCGATTGTTGGCTCGGGTACTCGCTCCGCTTGGTGGTAATGGCTATGGACAGGCTAGTCGTGCGCTCGTATCAGCCGCGGCTCACTGCTGGGCCTTGGCATCCTTCTCAATGTCGGACAGGAAGCCTTGCAGCTCGCTGGCGCTGAACTTGTCGGCGAACACCGCGGTACCGCCGGAGTTCTCCTGCAGGGCGTCGAGCACATCCTTCTGCTGGTAGATGGAAACGAGCTTCTTGTAGGTCTCGTTGTTCACGTCCGCCTTGCGGGCCACCCACACGTTGATGTAGGGGCGAGCCTCTTCGGATTCGGCGTCATCCTGGTAGATGGCGTCCTTCGGGTCGAGACCGGCATCGGCCACGTAGTCGTTGTTGATCACACCAGCGGCGATGGTCGGGTCCTTCAGGGTGGTGGCCACCTGTTCGGCCTTGAGCGGGGTGACCTTGACCTTGCTCTTGGCTTCGTCGATGTAGGCCGGGGTGGAGAAGGCGGTCCAGTCGCCCTTGAGCGTCACGAGACCGGCGGCCTTGAGCACGCCGATAGCGCGGGCCTGGTTGGTTTCGTCGTTCGGAATGGTGACGGTGTCGCCCTGCTTCAGGTCCTTGATGTCCTTGACCTTGGTGGAGTACACGCCGAGCGGGTAGATGGCGGTGCCGCCGATGGGCTGCAGGTCCTTCTTGTTGCTCACGTTGTAGTTGGCCAAGTAGAGCAGGTGCTGGAATTCGTTGAGGTCCAGCTCGCCGGAGTCAAGGGCCGGGTTTTCGGAGGTGTAGTCCTGGAAGTCGACGATGTCGACGTAGATGCCGGCCTTCTCGGCGTCCTGCTTGAACTTGACCCATTCGGGGTTGGTAGCGCCGACCACGCCGATCTTGACCGGGTTGCCCTTGCTGCCCTTGGCGGACGACTCGTTGGCACCGGCAAACGCGCGGTAGCCGAAGAACGCGGCCACGGCGATAATCGCCACGACCACGATGGTGATGATGACGTTGCGGGCGGTGTGGTTCACACGCACCGGCTCGTTATTGTTAGGAGCGGCCGGGGTTGCCGGCTGGGTTGCTGCTGTCATTGGATTTCCTCTCTCCAAAATTGATGTCGGGTAACACCATAACGCGCTTGAACCGCGAAAGTGACGGAAAATGGCCGATTGCCATATAGGTGTCTTTTATGGCGCGCATGCAATGTCCGGGATTCGTGCGTTTGATAACCCGCTATAGGCGTGCCGAACACGCCGGAAAGCACGTCGAGAGGGGCTTTGACAATGGAAGCTATGACTACCGATACTGCCAATGCCGATATCCGAGCCGTATTCTTCGATATCGATGGCACGCTCACCAGTTTCACGACCCATACGGTGCCGGATTCCACAATCGAGGCGATTCACCGGCTGCAGGCCGCAGGCGTCAAGGTGCTGATTTGCACGGGCCGCGCGCCTTCACAGATGCACGTGGTGCTGGATACCATGCCGGTGACGTTCGATGGCGTGGTGGCGTTCAATGGGCAGTATTGTTTTGATGACACCGGCTTCTTTGCCTCGCAGGCCTTGGATACTGCTGATATTGAGGTGATTCTCGACTGGCTGGACCGTCACCCCGATGTGGTGTGCAATTTCGGCGAGAAGGATTACGTGTACTTCAACCAGTCCAATGATCTGCTTCGCGCCACGTGGAGCAAACTGGGCAAAACCGCACCGACCCGGTATTTCGAGGACCCGCGCACCCGCGCGCTGGATCATGAGACTTTCCAGATCAGTCCCTTTGTCGGGCCCGAGCTGGAGGCCGAACTGGTGGGACTGTGCAGCAATGTGCGCGGGGTGCGTTGGCATCCGGATTTCACGGATCTGATTCCGGCCGATGGCGGCAAGCCGCGCGGCATCCAGCGGTTCATGGCGCATTACGGCATCACGCGCGAGCAGACCATGGCCTTCGGCGATGGCGGCAATGACACGGATATGCTCGCCTACGCCGGCATCGGGGTCGCGATGGGCAATGCGACCGCCGAGCCCAAGGCCGCCGCCGACTACATCACTGACGATGTGGACCACGACGGTGTGCGCAATGCCCTGCTGCATTTCAGGGTGCTACGCGATTAAAACATCACAACAGTTCGCTTTGTTCTGCCCCGCCGTGACAGGGCTTATGAATAAGCAAAGGGCTCGGGACGAATCCCGAGCCCTTTGGTGTTAGCGAACTAACAACACCGTGGAGGTGTTATCACTCGTTGTCGCCAGCGGTAGCGGCGGTAGCGGTGACGGCACCCTTCTTGTCGGTGTTCACGCCGGAGTACACCCAGTCGGTGTAGTCCGGGTGGTCGTAGCCGTTGTCGACGGCGAACTGGAAGGCCTCATCACGGAACTTCTCGAGCTCGTCGATCTTGTCGGCGTACTTGTCGGCGTCGATCATGCGCAGAGCCTCAGCGGTCAGCTCGTAGCGGTCGATGCGGTTGACACGAACCATGTCGTACGGGGTGGTGGTGGAGCCCTCCTCCTCGTAGCCGTGGACGTTGAAGTTGTCGTGGTTCGGACGGTCGTAGATCAGGCCACGCACGTCGTGAGCGTAGGAGTGGTACGCGAACAGCACCGGCTTGTCGGCGGTGAAGATGTCGGCGAACTCCTCGTCGGTCAGAGCCTCGTCGTTCTCCTTGGCGGACTGCAGGGAGAGCAGGTCGGCAACGTTCACAACCTTGAACTTGACGCCCAGTTCCTTCAGCTTGTCGGAAGCAGCCATGATCTCCTGAGTCGGGACATCGCCGGCGGCGGCAAGCACGACCTCGGCCTCATCGTTGTTCTTGGCGGTGGAAGCCCAATCCCAAGCGGCGGCACCCTTCTCGAGCTCGGCACGAGCCTCGTCCAGGGTCAGCCAGGTGGCAGCAGGCTGCTTACCAGCGATGATGGCGTTGATCTTGTTGGTGGACTTGTAGCACTTCTCGGCGATGGCCAGCAGCATGTTCGCATCGGTGGCGAAGTAGATGCCGATGACGTGGTCGTTGTGGAAGCACTTGTTCAGCAGGACGGAGGTGACACCCGGATCCTGGTGGGAGAAGCCGTTGTGGTCCTGACGCCAAACATGGGAGGAGACCAGCAGGTTCATGGAGGCGATCGGCTTGCGCCACGGAATCTCGCGGACGGTAGCCTCAAGCCACTTGGCGTGCTGGTTCAGCATGGAGTCGATCACGTGGACGAAGGACTCGTAGGAGCTCCAGATGCCGTGACGACCGGTCAGCAGGTAGGCCTCGAGGAAGCCTTCCATCTGGTGCTCGGACAGCTGCTCAACGACCTGGCCGGAGACGTGCATGTGCTCGTCGACCTCGTCGGAGATGTAGCCGGCATCCCACTGCTTGTTGGTGACTTCGTAGGAAGCCTGCAGACGGTTGGAAGCGGTCTCATCCGGTCCGAAGATGCGGAAGTCGCGCGGGTTGTTCTTGATGATGTCGCGAGTGTAGGCACCCAGGGTACGGGTGGCCTCGAGCTGGCCCCAGCCGTGGCCGTACTCAGCCACTTCCTTGACCTCGTAGTCCTCGAGGTTCGGCAGCTTCAGGTCGTTGCGGATCACACCACCGTTGGCGTTCGGGTTGGCACCGATACGCAGCTCGCCCTTCGGCATGAAGGCAAGGACGTCGTCCTTGACAGCACCGTTGGCGTCGAACAGCTCTTCCGGCTTGTAGGACTCGAGCCAGTTCTTGAGAACCTCGAAGTGGGCCTCGGTGTCGCGGGCGGAAGCCAGCGGCACCTGGTGGGAACGCCAGGAGCCCTCGGTCTTCTTGCCGTCGATGTACTTCGGGCAGGTCCAGCCCTTCGGGGTGCGGAAGATCAGCATCGGGTAGAACGGACGGTGCACGTTGTCGGTCTGAGCGGTGGCCTTGATGTCGCAGATCTCGTCCCAGATGGTCTCCCACAGCTCGGCGAAGCGACGGTGGATGGACATGTGGTCCTCATCATCGAAGCCAGCGACGAACTCGTAGGGCTCGTAACCCATGCCGTGGAAGAACTCGTGGAGCTCTTCGTCGGAGATGCGGGACAGGATGGTCGGGTTGGCGATCTTGTAGCCGTTGAGGTGCAGGATCGGCAGCACGATACCGTCGGTGCGCGGGTTCACGAGCTTGTTGGACTGCCAGCCGGTAGCCAGCGGGCCGGTCTCAGCCTCGCCGTCGCCGACGATGGCCGGGACAAACAGGCTCGGGTTGTCCATGATGGCGCCGTAAGCGTGGGACAGAGCGTAACCCAGCTCACCACCCTCGTGGATGGAGCCCGGGGTCTCCGGAGCGAAGTGGGACGGAATGCCGCCCGGGTAAGAGAACTGACGGAAGAACTTCTGCAGACCAGCTTCGTCCTTGGTGATCTTCGGGAAGGTCTCGGTGTAGGTGCCGTCCAGGTAGGACTGGGAGGTACCGGCCGGGCCACCGTGGCCCGGGCCCATGATGATCACGGTGTTCTGGCCGTGGTCAGCAATGAAACGGTTGATGTGGCCGATGAGGAAGTTCAGGCCAGGGGTAGTGCCCCAGTGGCCCACCAGACGGTGCTTCACATCTTCGCGGGTGAAGGGCTCCTTCATCAGCGGGTTGGAACGCAGATAAATCTGGCCGATGGAAAGGTAGTTGGCAACGCGCCAGTACTTGTCAACGCCTTCGAGGGCTTCCTCGGAAACCGGAGCGTTGAGCTTCTTCCAAGGGGTGCCAATAACAGGACTCGTCATGTGTACTCCTGTACTCCTGCACGTGATCGTGCGATTGATTATTTCTGTTCGGTCACGGTCCCTGACCCTTGCGGTGCCAAGGTTTTCCGTTCCCAATCAATCGTCATGGTACGAGGACAACGCGACTTTTGAACGATTTCTTGCGGGTGTGTTCGAAATTGTTGCGGATATTTCAGTATTTGTGCGGTTCGACTGACCGTTTGTCAACATTAGTTTTTTCAACATACTTTTTCAAAACAGCGGAAGCATGCGGAAATCCAGCATTTGGATAGAACAGCGCACGTTCGATTTCCCATGTTCGAAATCGGCGTGTTGTCCGTCTACAGGCATGTAGTTTGTTCGATTTGCGCACATAGTCTCTGCGTGTCGGCCTTGTCGCCTTGACCAGTGATAATCAGGGGTGTTCAGCCCACGTAAAATTCCAATGAACGTTAGGGGAATATCAATGGCAAACGGTCCTGTGCTTGTCGTCGACTTCGGCGCCCAGTACGCCCAGCTCATCGCCCGCCGCGTGCGCGAAGCAGGCGTGTACTCCGAGCTGGTCCCTCATTCCATGCCGGTCGACGAGATCCTGGCCAAGGATCCGAAGGCGATTATTCTGTCTGGCGGCCCGGCCTCCGTGTTCGAGCCCGGCGCGCCGACCATAGACACCAAGGTATTCGAATCCGGTGTTCCGGTGCTTGGTATCTGCTACGGCTTCCAGGTCATGGCCTATGAGCTCGGCGGCAAGGTGGATAAGGCCGCGCTCGGCGAATACGGCAAGACCTCAGCCACCATCGACGACGCCGCCGGCATCCTCGCCGACTCCCCCGCCGAGCAGACCACGTGGATGAGCCACGGTGTGGCGGTCGAACAGGCCCCGGCCGGCTTCGAAGTGCTGGCCCACACCGAAGGCGCGCCCGTGGCCGCCATGGCGGACGAATCCCGCAAGCTCTATGGTGTGCAGTGGCACCCGGAAGTCAAGCACTCCCCGCTTGGCCAGAAGCTTATCGAAAACTTCCTGCACCGTTGCGCCGCGCTGCCCAACGACTGGGATGCCTCCTCGATTATCGAGGATCAAGTCAAGAAGATCCGCGAGCAGGTCGGCGACGCCGAGGTGATCTGCGGCCTGTCCGGCGGCGTTGATTCCGCCGTGGCCGCCGCTCTGGTACACAAGGCCATCGGCGACCAGCTCACCTGCGTGTTCGTGGACCACGGCCTGCTGCGCAAGGGCGAAGTCGAGCAGGTCAAGCACGACTTCGTCGCCGCGACCGGCATCCGCCTCATCACCGTCGACGCCGCCGACGACTTCCTCGACGCCCTCGCAGGCGTCTCCGAGCCGGAGCGCAAGCGCAAGATCATCGGCGAGAAGTTCATCCGCACCTTCGAGAAGGCCCAGCGCCAGGTCCTCGAAGAGGCCGGCGCCCGCGGCAAGGAGGTCAAGTTCCTCGTGCAGGGCACGCTCTACCCCGACGTCGTCGAATCCGGCGGCGGCGACGGCGCGGCCAACATCAAGAGCCACCACAACGTCGGCGGCCTGCCCGAGGACATCAAGTTCCAGCTCATCGAACCGCTGCGCACTCTGTTCAAGGATGAGGTGCGCGCCATCGGCACCGAGCTCGGTCTGCCCGACGAAATCGTCTGGCGTCAGCCCTTCCCGGGCCCGGGTCTGGGCATCCGCATCATCGGCGAGATCACGCGCGAACGCCTCGCCGTGCTGCGCGAGGCCGACGCCATCGCCCGCGAGGAACTCTCCAAGGCCGGTCTCGACCGCGACATCTGGCAGTGCCCGGTCGTGCTTCTGGCTGACGTTCACTCTGTCGGCGTCCAAGGCGACGAGCGCACCTACGGCTCGCCGATCGTCCTGCGCCCGGTCAGCTCGGAAGACGCCATGACCGCCGACTGGTCCCGTGTCCCCTACGATGTGCTCGCCACGATCTCCACGCGCATCACCAACGAATGCCGCCAGATCAACCGCGTCGTCCTCGATTGCACGAGCAAGCCTCCGGCCACAATTGAGTGGGAGTAAACTGGAGCGGATTTTGCGCAATCGAAATTCCGTCCGTAGAGTGTCGCAGTGTGCCGCCACGTACGAAAAAGCGTAAAGCCACCTGTGATTTTGGGTGAGTAAAAACTATTGAGACCCTCTGGAAACAACGTTTTCAGGGGGTCTCTTTATGCCTTTTGACCTGCAGTTTCAGTCATTTTTACTCTAAAAGCGCGTACACCACGGACATGGCGACACGCAGCGGACGAAGAGTAAAGGGTTTTTTCGAAGAGTGAACTGTCCCAGTAGTTTGTCCCACCACCCCAAAAACGCCCCTGAAACTCAAGTGAAACTCAATAGGAGCGCAAGGGCGTCATCGTGCGAGCACCGCAGCCTGAGCCGCCGATACCAGGCTCGTTTGCGACGCCGTCGCTGCTTGCCTGGATCGTCAACGGCAAGTACGTCATGTCGCTGCCGCTCTACCGCATAGAGGCAGACCTCAAGGCGTGCGGCGCGACGATATCGCGCCAGGACATGGCGAACTGGATGATGAACGTGCACGCGCGCTGGCTGGCGAAGGTCCATGAGAGAATGAAGGTCGAGCTGCTGTCGCATGTCAGGATTCATGCCGATGAGACCACGGTTCAGGTCCTGAAAGAGCCGAACCGCGAGGCGAAGAAGAAATCGAGGATGTGGCTGTTCTGCTCGGCGCGCTGCGACGTGCCCGTGTATGTATTCGAATACCACGAGACCCGCAGGAAGGGCGTTGCCCAGGAGTTTCTTGCGGGCTGGTCCGGCACGCTTACCACCGACGGCTACAAACCCTACTTCAATCTCGGCAACCCCAACATCGCCAACACGGCGTGCCTCGTCCACGTGCGCCGCTACTTCGCCCAAATCGTGAAGATCGCCGGCGGCGGCGCCAAGGCGGCGTCTGCGGCCAGCGTTGCGCTCGAGGCAAGGCGCAGGATCGACGCCATGTTTCAAGGTCGACTCCAAGTTCGACGACATGGAGCCGGGTGCCAGGAAGGCCGCCCGCGACGCGGAGCTCCGCCCGCTCATGGAGGACTTCGGGGGGATGGGCGCGGGCCAGCTTCCCCTAGCCTCGCCGAAGCTGGCGCTGCACCGTGCGCTGCAGTACGCCGTGGAGTTCTGGCCCTACGTCATGAACGTGCTCGAAGACGGGCACCTGGAGCTCTCGAACAACGTCGCCGAGCAGGCCCAGCGAATCTTCGTCGTATGTATTTCGTCAAGTCGGTGTTTCGTGTTTAGTCATGTATTTTTTTCGGGTTTAG
>ERZ827037.402-NODE-402-length-57695-cov-8.493199_pt1 | contig 57695 bp, 86 predicted proteins | sample MGYA00519924_ERZ827037 | MGnify/ENA primary metagenome ERZ827037 (study PRJEB31778, sample SAMEA3449250) | human gut metagenome | biome: human gut; feature: human-associated habitat; material: faeces | place: United Kingdom | collected 2010/2012 ... | reverse complement strand
GCGCTTGAATGGCATTCAAGAGGTCAGCGGTTCGATCCCGCTTATCTCCACCAAAAAGAGGCAGAAACCAATTGGTTTCTGCCTCTTTTTTGCTAACGGTGTCGGAAATTTGAGTGATATGTGGTATACTAAACCAAAGGGGGGCGCATGGGAGAGGCACTTCAAAAGAAGCCGAGTCAGGAGGGGCGTTTTTTGTTTAACTGTCATGACCGCGGAATGAAGGCCTATCTGGACCGGCGGTGGAATACGTGGGGGGCCGCCCGGTTGGCGGAGAGAGTATGAAGAAAGAGCCGGAGTGATGGAAGAAAAGCGGACACCCCCGGAGTTGGCCCGGGCGATGATGGAGCTGTTAGGCTGTCCTTGTACCTATTTCGCACCCATGTGGGATGACGATCCCCTGCTGGAATGCCTGCAGATGAACCTGGAGCCGGAGGGGGGAGTACATGGCGTCACGCCGGAGCAGGCGGCGGCGCGGTACTGACAGGAGCGGCATGGAGCGGTACCCTGCGCCGTCACCCACGACGCGCTGGAGTGCCAATTACCCCGCCCGATGGCCCGGGAGGAGTCGATAGCCCTGACGCTGGAGCAATAGGGCTTTTGCCCGGACATTGTGGATCAGGGCGTGGAGCAGATCGGCATCCTGGCGGACGGCCTGGCAAAGTCGGAGCTCTGGTACTTTTGGTGGAATTAAACCGGGGGAGGACTATGGAAAAAGAGTTTATCAATCTGACGCCGGAAAACCTGGACGGGGAGCACCTGTGCTGCATCATCCGCAGCAGGAAGCCCCATCCGGGGGTGGAGGCCAAGCGCCGCTGGCTTGCCGGGCGGCTGGAGGAGGGGCATGTCTTCCGAAAGCTGGACGAGAAGGGGGCGGTATTTGTGGAGTATGCCCCGCTGGAGACCGCCTGGGTCCCCGTGACGGGGGACAACTACCTGTACTTGTACTGCCTGTGGGCAGCGGGGGCGTACAAGGGAAAGGGCTGCGGGCGGGCGCTGATGGAGTACTGCCTGGCGGACGCCGGAGCGAAGGGGAAGTCGGGCGTCTGCATGCTGGGCGCCCAGAAGCAGAAGGCCTGGCTCTCCGACCAAAGCTTTGCGAAAAAATACGGCTTTCAGGTGGTGGACACCGCCGCCGGAGGGTATGAGCTGCTGGCCCTCTCCTTTGACGGCACCGCGCCCCGGTTCACGGATGCCGCCCGGCGGGGGACGATCCCGGAGCAGGAGCTGACCATCTATTACGGCATGCAGTGCCCCTACATTCACGCCAGTCTGGAGCAGGTGAAGCGCTTCTGCGGGGAGAGGGGCGCGCCGGTGACCCTGATCCCGGTGGACAGCCTGCAGAGGGCCAAGGAGTTGCCCGGCGTGTTCAACAACTGGGCGGTGTTCTACCGGGGGCGGCTTGAGACGGTCAACCTGCTGGATGAGGCGGGCCTCAAGCGGCTTCTCTCAAAATGAATTTTATTCATTGACTTTTGTTCAATCGAGTGCTATACTGCGGATGAGGTGATGGGATGGCGCGGATATCAAAGCCGCCGGAGGTACGGCGGCAGGAGATCCTGGACACGGCCATGGAGCTGTTTGCGGAAAAGGGGTATGAGGACACCTCCATGGCGGACATCGCCAGGCGGATGGGGGTGGTGCAGGGGCTGTGCTACCGCTATTTTGACTCCAAGCGGGTGCTGTTCCGGGAGGCCATGGAGCAGTATGTTCGGGAGTGCTGTGCCGCCGGGCTGCCCATCATCCACGACCGGAGCCGCACGATCCGGCAGCGGCTGGACGACATGGCGGCGCTGACGCTGGAGACCGAGCAGAACGCCCGTTACCACGCCTTTTACCACCGGCCGGAGAACCAGAGCATCCATGAGGAGCTGAACTGGCGCATCTGCGCCTATCTGACGCCCCATGTGGCGGAGGAGCTGGAGGACGCCTGTCAACGGGGAGAGCTGCGCCTGGAGCATCCGGCCCTGGCGGCCAGCTATCTGCTCCACGGGCAGATCGGCCTGCTGGGGGAACATGCGGTGCCCCTGGAGGAGCGGGTGGCGCTCCTCCGGCGCTATGCCGGCCGGATTCTGGAGCCGGAATACTGAACAACGCCTCCGAAGCGCGGGGACGCGCGTCGGAGGCAAAAAATTTCCATTCGAATGAACAAAATTCAATGAATAAAATTCAATAAGGAGAATGTGCGATGAACGACTGTAAAACGCGCTCTGGCCGAGCCTTTGACCGGCAGGCATGGACCTATGACACCGCCCGCTTCGGCAGCCATGCCCGTGGGCTGTACCCGGTGTTGCTGGAGCAGCTTGTCCAGATTCCCCACGGCTCGGTTCTGGACGTGGGCTGCGGCACGGGAGAGCTGCTGCGGGAGGTGGGGCTCCGGTTTCCGGAGACCGCCCGGACAGGGCTGGATCTGTCGGCCAATATGCTGGCGGTGGCCCGGGAAAAGCTGGGCGGCGCGGTGGAGCTGGTGCAGGGGGACGCCGAGCGCCTGCCCTTTGCCGACGGGCGGTTTGAGGTGCTGCTGTGCAACGACTCTTTCCACCACTATCCCAACCCGGGCGCGGCGGCGGCGGAGTTTGCCCGGGTGCTCCAGCCCGGCGGCGTGCTCCTGCTGGGAGACTGCACGGCCCCGGCGGGGCTGCGGGGGGTGGCCAACCTGTTCCTCCCCCTGTCCGGCGAGGGGGACGTGCGCCTCTACAGCGGGGCGGAGCTGGCCGCCCTGCTGGAACCCCACTTCCACGGCGTGGAGTTCCGGCGGGTGGGGCGCTCCAGCTTGCTGGTCTGGGGGATTCGGTAAAACAAAAAGCACGGGCCCGCCGCATATGCGGCGGGCCTGTGCCGGTTATTCGTCAATGGCGAAGTGATAGAGGCTGTCATAGTCCATGGCCACGGCGATGTCCACAGTGCCCCGCACCTGGTTGTAGAGGCAGGACCACTGGGTGGAGCTGTCCTTGCCGGGCTGGGGCTGCTGGCTGACCGCCTGGAGCAGGGCCATGCCCTCCTCCTCGGTGAGCACGCCGCCGCTGGCCTCCATGGTCTCCTCCAGGACGGCGAAGCGATCCTGGCCCCGGCCGAAGTCCCAGTCGCCCTCGGTGAGCAGAAAGTTGGTGGCCCGGGGACTCTCCACCACGTTCATCTCGTCGCCAATGTACTCCACCACCACGGCGCGGCCGGCGGCGTCAGCGATCTGAAAGTGGTAGCAGGAGTTGGCGGAGGCGTGCATGTCGTACTGGCTCAGCAGCGCCAGCGCCTCATCCACGGTGGCCGCCCGATCCAGCAGCAGGCGGATGGCGGTGGTGGTGGTGATGTCGGGCTTGTCGGTCTGCTGGTCGGTGGGCTCGGTGTCGATGAGCAGCACTCCCACCGCCAGGCCCTTCTCGTTCAGGCCGTCCAGAGGGACATAGGGGGCGGCCAGGGTGAGCAGGCTGTCCAGCAGGCTGGTGGGCAGCTTGCCCTCCCCAAAGCCGATGTAGGACAGGTTGACCATGGAGATGGAGCGGTAGCCGTCCTCCGGGGCGGTGCGGACAAAGAGGGCGGGGGAGTAGTACATGTCAAAGTTGCGGCCGAAGATGGCGTCGCCCTCCGGGGTCTCGGCGGCAAAGGTGGAGCAGCCCAGATCCGGGATGTCGAAGTGCAGGGGGAGACCCTTGAGCAGCTTCTGCATCAGGAAGTCCAGCAGCTCGTTGTCGTTGGAGGCACCGCCCTGGGCCAGAAAGTCGTCCAGGCCGTAGTCTCCCAGATAGGTCATGGTGAACAGGTCGGTGTCGTCCACCCGCTCAATGGTGTTCAGGGTGCGCAGCTCGGCTTGGAACAGGGCCAGCAGCACCAGTACGGCGGCGAGAATCACCGCCGCCAGGGCGAGCAGGGCCCGCCGAATGTATTTCCCGGCGCGGCCGGGGCGCTTGGTCGTGGTCTCGTGCATGGTTGAGCTCCTTTTCTGATGTAGGCTTGTTTGACGCTCAAATGATTTGATAGCCAAACGAATTATCATGATAAACAGAGGCGGCCAAACTGTCAAGAGAAATTTGGAAAAAGGGGTTGACATATTAGAATATTTGAATATAATAATATTAGAAACTGACGACGAGGTGAGCGATATGAGCGATCCCACCGCCCTCTATGAGGAGAAGGCGGAGCTGCTGAAGGCCCTGGCCCACCCGCTCCGGCTGCGGATCGTCCGCGGGCTGCTGAAGTGCGGCTGCCGCAACGTGGGCTGCATGGAGGCCAACACCGGCCAGTCCCAGTCCTGCATCTCCCAGCACCTGATGCGCCTCAAGGCCGCCGGGGTGGTCAAGGCCGCCCGGTCGGGCAACGAGGTATACTATGAAATTGCCAACCCGGAGGTGGCGGCGGTGCTCTCCGCCCTCTTCGGCGACCGGGAGGAGGAATACCAGTGTACGATATCGCGGTGATCGGCGGCGGCCCGGCGGGCCTGTCCGCCGCCATCCAGGCCAGGGCGCGCAACAAGTCGGTACTGGTGGTCAGCGGGGACGACCGGGACAATCCCCTCTACAAGACCAGCCGCATCGACAACTATCTGGGTTTTTACAATGTGACCGGTCCCGAACTGCTGAAGCGCTTCCGCACCCACGCCGGACAGATGGGGGTGGAGCGGCGGGACGGCCGGGTGCTGAATCTCCTGGCCGTGGGCGGCGCATACTATCTGAGCATCGGCAGCGAGGTGGAGCAGGCCCGCGCCGTGGTGCTGGCCACCGGCGTGGTGCGGGCGAAGAAGTACCCGGGCGAGGCGGAGCGGCTGGGCGCGGGAGTGAGCTACTGCGCTACCTGCGACGGGATGCTCTACCGGGGCAGGGAGATCGCAGTGGTGGGCAAAACCGCCGACGCCCCCCACGAGGCCAACTACCTGCGGGAGCTGGGGTGCAGGGTCACCTACGTCAGCGACCGGCCGCCGGAGGGCCTGCACTCCGACATTCCCTTCGTGAAGGCCGTCCGGCTGGAGGTGCTGGGGGAGAAGAAGGTGGAGGCCCTGCGGGCCGACAGCGTGACCCTCCCCTGCGAGGGCGTGTTCATTCTCCGCCCCTCTATGGCCCCCGCCGACCTGCTCCCCGGCCTGGCGCTGGAGGGCGGTTACATCAAAACCGACCGGAACATGGCCACCAACCTCCCAGGCGTGTTCGCCGCGGGGGACTGTACCGGCCTGCCCCTCCAGGTGTCCAAGGCCGTGGGGGAGGGCCAGGTGGCGGGCCATCGGGCATCGGAATACGTAGACACACTCTAATTCATCATAAGGCGATACAGAGAAAGGACGGAACAAATTATGGCACTCATTCATTTGACCAACGAGGCGTTCGACAAGGCCACCGCCAGCGGGCTGGCGATGGTGGACTTCTGGGCCACCTGGTGCGGCCCCTGCAAAATGCTCTCTCCGGTGATCGACGGCCTGGCCGACCGCTACGAGGGCAAGGTGCTGGTGGGCAAGGTCAACACCGACGAGCAGCCGGAGCTGGCCATCCGCTTCGGCGTCATGAGCATCCCCACCGTGATTTTCCTCAAGGACGGCAAGGAGATTGACCGCAAGGTGGGCGTGATGCCCGAGGCCAGCTACACCGCAGTGCTGGACGCCAACCTGTAAAACAGAAACGCCGGGTGGCCCAAACGGGCCGCCCGGCGTTTCTGTCTCCTCTTGACAAATATACTCTTTGTTGTATACTCGATGTTGAATATTGAGTAAGGAGGAGACGCTATGACAAAGCTTCTGGTGCTGGGACTGCTGGACGGGGGGCCCATGTCGGGCTACGACCTCCAGCAGAAGCTGGGCGGGGCGGACGCGGAGCGGTGGGGCGGCGTGCTTCCGGGCTCCATCTACCACGCGCTCAAAAAGCTGGAGGGGGAGGGCTGCATCGCCCTGGCGGGGGTGGAGCAGACGGGCCACCGGCAGAAGGCGGTCTACCGGATTACCGAGGCGGGCCGGAACCATCTGCACACCCTGATCGCCGACGCCCTGCGGGCCTCCTCCGCCCTCTATCCCACCACACTCTACAGCGCCCTCTCACTGGCAGACAAGCTGCCTCCGGCGGAGGTGCGGCTAGCCCTGGAGGAGCAGCGGCGACGGCTGGAGGCGGAGTACGCCGCCCTGGAGCGGGGCCGCGCCGGCAATGAGGGACAGGAGGTGCCGCCCCTGGCCCGCATCACCATTGACAACATGGTGGACATCGTCCAGCGGCAGCGCAGATGCGTGGAGGAGCTGCTGGCGGCCGTGGGGGAGGCTCCATGAGGCCGGGGCGGTTTGGGCGGTACGCCATCCGCACGGCGGACGGGGTGCAGGAGGCGGCTTACCTCCCCATCGGCGGCATCGAGCAGTATATCCGCGTCCGGGGGCGGAGCCGTGCCAATCCCGTCCTGCTGGTGCTCCACGGCGGGCCGGGCAGCACCCTGGGGGCCACCGCCTGCCGGTGGCAGGGGGCGCTGGAGGCGGCGTTCACCGTGGTTCATTGGGATCAGCGGGGCAGCGGGAACACCTATTACCGGGACCCGGCCGCCCCGCCGCCCACTGTGGAGCGGCTGCTCTCCGACCTGGACGAGCTGGTGGACGCCCTGCGGGCCCGGTATGGCCGGGACAGGCTGTTCCTGCTGGGCCACTCCTGGGGAAGCCTGCTGGGCGGGCTCTATGCGCTCCGCCGCCCGGAGAAGCTCTCAGCCTGGCTCCCCGTCAGCCAGATGGTGGACTTCAAGCGGTCCGAGCAGGTATCGGCGGCGGAGGCCATCCGAAGGGCCCGCGGGGCGGGGCGGGAGGAGGACGCGGAAAGGCTGGCGCAGGAGCTGGAGCAGGTGCTGGCCCTGCGGCGGCTGGACCGGGCGGGGGCCGGAGCCCTGCTGCGGTTTCGCCGGCGGAAGGAGCGGTATCTGCCGCCCCAGTACGGCGGGCCGTCTCCGCTGGGGGGACTGGCCGCCCCGGAGCTGACCGGAAACGACCTGCGGTGGAAGCTCCGCTTTGACCGGATGCTGGCGGCCAATGCCGCCCTCTACGAGGAGCTGCTGGGGGGCCTGTCCCTGGATGGTTGTCCGCCGCGCTATGGGGTGCCGGTCATCCTGACGGCGGGAGAACGGGACTGGACCACGCCCTATCCATTGGCGGCGGCCTATTACGATACCCTGTCGGCCCCCTGTAAGGTATTTCTCTCCCTGCCGGACGCGGGGCACCTGCCCTTCCGGGAGCGGCCGGAGGAGTGGAGCCATATCCTGCTGGACGCGCTGGCGCAAATCTGACAGGCCCCCGGCCGCTGGGTGACCGGGGGCCTGCTGTCAGTGGGAGCGGCCGCCCAGCATGGCGTTGAGCTCCGCCCGGGTACAGTGGTAGTCCCCGTCGCCGCTGCGGCGGTAGGAGCCGCGGGCCAGGTCGCCGCCGATGTAGACCGGGCGCTGGTCCTGCTCGGCCGGGGGCACCGTGATGGCCACGATATCCCCGCCGTCGACGTGGAGAACCTGGATGTCGCCAGGGGTGAGCAGGTTGGCGCTGACTACCCGCGGGTTCTGGAGCAGGGCGGTAAACTCGTCCACCAGCTCCCGGGGCTCCAGCAGCCCCTGCACCCGCAGGGTGTGGTCGGGCAGCTCCTCCACCCCCAGCAGGATGACGCCACCGTAGGTGTTGGCAAAGGCGGAATAGGTCTCCCAGATGCTCCTGGGCAGCCCGCCGGTGGCCAGCTTGGCCTCCAGGCGGTTGTTTTCCCGGTAACGGCTGATCTGCTGGAAGTCAAACATGGGATGTCGCCCTCCTTTTGACCCTATTATAAAGGGGAAAACCGCCCTTGACAAGGGAGACATGTTCCTCCCCCCTCCGGCATATGTGTAACAGGGGGGTGTGGACATGGCCTTTGCCGAGCGATTGGGAAATTTTATCTGGAACCCGTGGCTGCTGGGCCTCTTTTTACTCAGCGGCCTGTATTTTTCGGTGCGGACCGGCTTCTTTCAGCTCTTTCACGTCCGGCTGTGGCTCAAAACCACGCTGGGCTCCCTGCTCCGTCCGAAGAGGCGGCGGGAGGGCGGGGGGCTTACCCAGCTCCAGGCCCTGTCCACCGCCCTGGCCTCCACCATTGGCACTGGCTCCATCGCCGGGGTGGCTACTGCCATCTTCTACGGCGGGCCGGGGGCGGTGTTCTGGATGTGGGTGTCCGCCTTTCTGGGCATGATGACCGGATGTGTAGAAAAGACCCTGGCGGTGCGCTACCGGGAGAAAAGCCGAGACGGCGGCTGGCAGGGCGGCCCCATGTGCTACATGGAGCGGGGAGTGGGCAGCCGGACGCTGGCCGCCCTGTTTTCCCTGTGCTGTGTGGCCGCCTCCCTGGGGGGCGGAAATGTGGTGCAAGCCAACTCCATCGCCGCCTCCCTGGAGGCGGCCTTCGGCTGGGACCGGCTGGCGGTGGGACTGGTGGTGGCCGTGCTGACCGGACTGGTGATCCTGGGCGGCATCGGGCGCATCGGGCGGGTCAGCGAAACCCTGGTGCCCTGCATGGCCCTTCTGTTTATCGGCGGCGGAGTGATGGTGCTGATCTGCCACCGGGCGGCCATTCCCGAGGCGCTGGAGCGCATCGTGACGGGCGCCGTCACACCCAAGGCGGCCCTGGGGGGCGGCATAGGGTACGGCATGGCCGCAGCCATGCGCTACGGCGTGGCCCGCGGTGTATTCACAAACGAGGCAGGCATGGGCTCCTCCGCCATCGCCCACGCCGCCTCCAACGTACAGGAACCGGCAGAGCAGGGGATGTGGGGCATTTTTGAGGTGTTTATTGCCACTCTGTCGGTCTGTTCCATCACAGCCCTGGTGATCCTCACCTCCGGGGTGTACCAGGAGAATGCGGCCCTGCTGGCCATTCAGAGCGGCACCGTCACCAGCGCCATGGTGGGCGCGCCCCTGTCCGCCGCCGCCTTCTCCACCGTGTTCGGCCGCTTCGGGGTGGTCTTTGTGGCGGTCTGCCTCCTGCTCTTTGCCTTCACCTCTCTGCTGGGCAGCAGCTACTACGGGGAGCGGGGCCTCCAGTACCTCACCGGTACCGACCGCTGGCGCTGGCCCTACCGGGCGGCTTTCCTGCTGGCCGTGGTGGCGGGAAGCGTAGGCGACGTGGCCGTGGTGTGGCAGTTAGCTGATATCTTCAACGGCCTGATGGCCCTGCCCAACCTGTGCGCCCTGCTGCTCCTGTCGCCCGAGGCCCTGGGTCTGCTGAACGGCTGGATGACGGTCAGAACAGACGGAGCTGCCCATCGCGGCAGGAGCAGGCGGGCAGGTCGGTAACGGTATCTCCGGGGCTAGGTATGCCGGTCAGTAGGGGGCTGTCGGGGGCGTGCTCCGCCCGCCGTGCCGCTGTGCGGGCGGGGGTGCGGTTGGCATAGCAGTAGCGGCAGCCGGAAGGACAGGTGTCGTAGGCGCCGATGTCCACGCTTTCACAGCAGCCGCAGCCGGGCCGCTGGCCCCGGTCGGGGCCCAGCCGCAGCGGCCCGCCGCACAGGCGCTCCAGCCGGGCCCGGTCGATACAGGCGGCCCGGCCGATGCCGTGGGCGGAGAAGTCCCCCGCCTCGCAGCAGGCCACAATTGACAAGTGATATTCCTTTGCAGTTTGCCCCAGCATGGCCGCCAGCTCCTGCATTTCCAGGGCATTTGGGGGCCGCAGGCCGCCCATGGGACGGCCGGGGTAGGGGTCGAGAAAGCTCACCGTCACCTGATCAGTGAACGGGGAAAGCGCTTTACAGAGCTTGCGGAACCGGGCCTCGTGCCAGGCGAGGCCGATGGCGTCGGTGAACAGAATGGGGTCGTACCGCCACAGCACCCGCCCCCGCCCCAGGCGGCAGCCCAGGACCTGAAAGGTCTCCACAATGGCCCGCTTGTCCCGCAGGCCCGGTTCGATCTCCGGCCCGTAGGGGGTGAGGGTGAACTGAAACAGATAGCGGTAGCCCATCCCGTCCAGCTCGTCCAGCCAGGGGAGCAGCGGGGCGGGGTCTTTCGTCCAGAACACGATAGCGTCCACGACTGCGGGGGAGAGGGGGACCCGGCGGAGCTGGCCGGGGCGGTAGGGATTGCGCACCAGCACCTCGCCGGCGCGCAGGCGGCGGAGGAGCCACTCGGAGTACCAGCGGGGGATGTCGGTACGGCGGGAGACGGAGAGAATCACGGGGAATCACCTCGCAAAAAGCGGGCGGACAGCACTGCTGTCCGCCCGCTGTGTCATGCGGCTGCGCCGGTCTGCGGCTCGGGGGAGGCGGAGGGCTCCGCCGGAACGGCAGAACTGCCTCTGGTGTGGCTGGTGATGGTGTAGCCGTCCAGGATGAGCGACTCGCTGCCCTCCTGCGGGACCTCGTGCTCAATAGTGACGGAGTCGCCCACATTGAGGATCACGGCCACCTCATTCTGGGAGGCGGAGACGGAGTAGAACACCTCCTCGCCCTCCAGGCGGATGAAGTAGTAGGTGTTGCCGTCCAGCACGGCGGAGCGGAGCTCGGCGATGACGCCGCTGGCCTCGGTCTGCGGCCGCTCCTCCGGCGTGGTGATGCCCTTGCTGCCCAGCAGCTGGACATACTTCTGCTCACACTCGGAGACGGTGGAGCCGGTGGCCACGATCTGGTATTGGGCCACATTGACCATGGCGTAGCTCTTGACCAGGTTGGTATTGTCCTTCAGGGGGATGAAGTAAGTGGGCTCGCCAGCGATATTGAGCAGCAGGGGGAAGGTGGCTATATACCCAAGATCCTGCACCACGCCCATGGCAGAAGCCTGAGCGGCCTTCTCTGTAGCGCCGGGCGCCGTATAGAACTTGGTCTCCTTGGTGCGCTGGTTGGACAGCAGAAAACCCAGGTTGGACTGGTCGGCGTTGGCTGAGGTGACGCCGGTATACATATAAACGTCGTCGTTGAGAGCGATATAGTTGGAGCCCTGGGTGGTGACGGTCACGTCCCGCTGGCCAAAGATGGAGTTGATGAAGCCGTTGACCAGGGTGCCGTGGTAGTCATACTGCTCCATGATGAGTTCGGGGGTGTAGACGTTGTCCACCCATGTGGGCACCTCCTCGTAGTAGGTGCTCTCGCCGGTGATGGCGTCCACCAGGACGGCCCCCTTGATGTCGGTGCCGCCGAAGAGGCCGATGGTCTTGACCACCCGGGGGGCGATCCACCAGGGGCGGCCGTCCTCGTCGATCTCGAACTGGGGCGTGCCGAACATGTAGGTGGGGTATTGGAAGCGCAGGTGGCGCACGATGTTGCGGTTGAGGGGCTCAGAGAAGGAGTATTTCATCCCTTCCTCCAGGCGCACCACAGTGGCCTCCTGGGTGACCATGTCCACGATGACATAGGCGGGCAGGCCCTGGGAGCGGTTGGTGAACCACTTGATGAGGTCAGCATAGGCGATGGGGGCGACCCGGACGGGGCGGCCCTGGTAGTTGATCTGGGTGGAGTCGTTGGAGTATTCAAACTGGCTGACCATGTCGCTGAGGGTGCCCATCTGGCGGTCGCCCAGGAAGTTGGCGGAGTCCTTGTCCAGGGTGGGGATCTCACTAAAGGAAATCTCGGCGATGTCCTCGGCGAAATTGCCATCCTCCACGGTGAGCAGATCCCGGTAGGCCGCGGCGCGGAAAAGGGGCATCGAGAGGACGGAGCCCACGATGGCCACCGCGATCAGGGCCAGAAACAGGATGCCCACAGGCAGGCACTGGGTCTTGATGAAGCGGAGGTACTCCTTGGGGCCTCCACCGCTGCTGACCACATTCATGCCGGAGGTGATCAGGGCGCTGACGACATACACCACACACAGGATGCCGATGAAGGTATAAAAATCGCTGGACTGCAGGTTGATGGGGGGCAGGGCCACATAGAAGTAGAGGAAGCCCACCACAGCGGTGACGATCAGGTTGATCAGGATCTTCCCCAGCTTGCTTGCAGGGCCTCGGCGCTTCTTGGCCGGTTGCTGTTCCATAAAAACATTCTCCTTTTGTTCCGCGGGCCCGGAGGCCAAACGAACGGGATAAGGGTAGTATAGCCTAAAATCGGCTGAAAGGCAACGGCTGGCCGGAAATTGGAAGATTAAAAAAGAGTAAAGATCCGGTCGAATCTTTTTGTAAAGTTCTTGTAAATACCGTTGACGCGCCACTTTACATTCGGTATACTACTGCTGGCATTTGGTAAGAGATCAGAAAAAAGAATGTAAAAAATGAGGGAATGAACGTGAACCTAGACATAAGCATTCTCCTGGGGCTGCTGGGCGGCCTGGCCCTGTTCCTTTACGGCATGCAGATGATGAGCGCCGGCCTGGAGGCCGCGGCGGGCAACCGCATGAAGGGCATTCTGGAGCGGCTGACCTCCAACCGCTTCCTGGGCATCCTGGTGGGCGCGGGCATTACCGCGGTCATCCAGTCCTCCTCCGCCACCACTGTCATGGTGGTGGGCTTCGTCAACTCTGGCATGATGACGCTGAAACAGGCGGTGTGGATCATCATGGGCGCCAATATCGGCACCACCATCACCGGCCAGCTCATCGCCCTGGACGTGGGCGCCGTGGCTCCCCTGTTCGCCTTTGTGGGCGTGGCCATGGTGGTCTTTTTGAAGAAGCCCCAGATTCACCACTACGGAAATATTCTGGCCGGCCTGGGCGTGCTCTTTATCGGTATGGAGATGATGGGCTCGGCCATGGAGCCCCTGCGGGAATGGCCCGCCTTTGTCAATCTGGTGAGCACCTTCTCCAACCCCGTTGTCGGCATTCTGGCGGGAGCGGCCTTCACAGCTCTGATCCAGTCCTCCTCCGCCTCGGTGGGTATCCTGCAGGCGCTGGCCCTCAGTGGGGTAATCGGCCTGGACAGCGCGGTATACGTCCTCTTCGGACAGAACATCGGCACCTGTATCACCGCCGTTTTGGCCTCCATCGGCACCAGCCGCAACGCCAAGCGCACCACCATCATCCACCTGATGTTCAACGTGTTCGGCACCGTTCTGTTCACCGTCATCTGCATGGCCACGCCGTTGACCGGGTTTATGCAGTCCATGACCCCCGACAACCCGGCGGCGCAGATTGCCAACATGCACACCCTCTTTAATATTGTGACCACCCTGCTGCTGCTGCCCTTCGGCGGATATCTGGTGAAGATCGCCATGCGCATCCTGCCCGACCGCAAGGAAGACAAGGAGGAGGGGATGCACCTGGCTTTTCTGGTGCCTATGCCTGCCTCCAAGCAGGAGCACCCCATCGGCTTTTCCGCGATGTATGTCACCCAGATCCGCCAGGAGCTCAACCGCATGATGGGCATGGCGAAGGAGAACATCGCCACCAGCTTCCAGGCAGTGCTGGAGCGGGATGTAAAGCGCGTGGAGAGCGCGGAGGCCACCGAGGAGTATATCGACTATCTCAACAAGGAGATCTCCCAGTACATCTCCAACATCATCGTGCACGAGACCAACGAGAAGGACTCCACCGCAATCAGCGCCTACTTCAAGATCACTGGCAACATCGAGCGCATCGGCGACCATGCCATGAATATCTGCGAGTACACCCAGATGCTGGACAAGAAGAAGATTCAATTCTCAGAGGAGGCTCAGGAGGAACTGAGGACCATGGAGGCCGTATGCCTGGAGGTGCTGGATCTGCTGGAGCAGGAGAGCATCGAGCCCACCGACTGGCTCACCAAGGTTTCCGCGCTGGAGCAGCGGATGGACGACATGACTGAGGAGTATCGCCGCAACCAGATGAAGCGGATGAAGCAGGGCTCCTGCTCAGACGAGGCGTGCATCATTTTCTCCGAGCTGCTTACCGACTTTGAGCGCATCGGCGACCACGCACTGAACATCGCCCAGGAGCGGGCGGGCATTGCCACCGAGGCCACCGACGCTTGACAAAAAGACCGTATCCCCGCCGGGGGACACGGTCTTTTTTTGTGGATCTCAGAGGGCGGCGCACTGGGCTTCGATGTCCGCCTCGCAGGCCTTCATGGCCTGGAGGGTGCGCTCCAGCAGGTCGTTGAGCTCCCAACCCAGGAGTTGGGCTCCCTGGGTGATGGTCTCCCGGGAGCAGCCGGCGGCAAACTTTTTGTCCTTGAATTTCTTGCGCAGACTGGACAGCTCCATGTCCTGCACGCTCTTGGAGGGGCGCATGAGGGCGGCTGCGCCGATCAGTCCGGTGAGTTCGTCCACGGCGAAGAGCACCCGCTCCATTTCGTGCTCCGGCTGGGCGTCGCCCTCCGTCATGCCCCAGCCGTGGCTGACTACCGCGTGGATGAGGGCCGAGTCCAGCCCGCGGGCCTCCATGATCTCACGCACCTTGACGCAGTGCTCCTCCGGGTAGCGCTCGAAGTCCAAGTCGTGCAGCAGCCCCGCTTGGGCCCAGAACGCCGCCTCCTCCCCGTAACCCAGCTCCCGGGCGAACCAGTTCATGACGGCCTCCACCGTCAGGGCATGGCGCAGGTGAAAGGGCTCCTCGTTATACTGCCTGAGCAGGGCCAGCGCCTGCTCCCTTGTCAGCTCCATGGTCCGACGCCTCCTTGAAAGAATAGTACCATCATACCACGAAAGGAAAGAATTTGTAAAGTGCATGGGGCGGGACTTGCCATCCTTCGGAAACCGTAATATACTAGGAGCATCCAAACATAAGGAGGGACCCATTATGAAGTATGAGATCATTGGTGAGCCCATGCCCGTTGTGGTGTGTGATCTGGAGGCCAACGAGGCCATGATCACCGAGCGGGGCTCCATGGTGTGGATGAGCCCCAACATGAAGATGGAAACCGGAGCCGGCGGTATTGGCAAAGCCTTCGGTCGCATGTTCTCCGGTGAGTCGATGTTTCAAAATACTTATACCGCCCAGGGCGGAGCTGGGATGATCGCCTTTGCCTCCAGCTTCCCTGGGTCCATTAAGGCGGTGGAGATTGACCCGGCCCACCCCGTAGTGGTGCAGAAAAGCGGCTTTCTGGCCTCTGAACAGGGGGTGGAGCTGTCCATCTTCTTTCAAAAGAAAGCGGGAGCTGGCTTTTTCGGCGGCGAGGGATTTATTATGCAGAAGCTCTCCGGCCGCGGCACGGCCTTTCTGGAGGTCGACGGCTATGCGGTGGAGTATGAGCTCCAGGCGGGGCAGAGCATGGTGGTGGACAGCGGCAACCTAGCCATGATGGATGCCACCTGCACCATTGACATTCAAATGGTGAAGGGCGTCAAGAATGTCCTCTTTGGCGGCGAGGGCCTGTTCAACACCGTGGTAACCGGGCCGGGCAAGATTCTGCTCCAGACCATGCCGGTCAGCGGGGTGGCGGCGGCGCTGGCCCCATTCTTCAACACTGGAAGCAAATAAATGGATACCCTGATGAGCCTGCCCATGACCGCCTCTGTCCTGACGGAGTATGGGGACTTGGAGGAGGCTTGCCGTTCCTGCGGCTGTGACGGCCTGGAGGTGGTATGGGGCGGTGAGGAACTGCCTTGCACGGTGCCGCAGGCGCTGCACGTGGGCTACCACCTGACCTTTTATCCAGATTGGCTGGATTTCTGGCGGGGAGACCGGGCCGCACTGACCGAGAAATTTGGCTCGGAGGAAGTGTGGCGGTCCTTTTACGGCGGCCCGGAGGGACGGGAGACCCTGCTGCGCCTCTACCGGGAGGATCTGGACCGAGCTGTGACGTGGGGGGCGCGCTATGTGGTGTTCCACGTGTCCGACGTGTCGGTGGAGGAGGGCTTCACTTACCACTGGCGGCACACCCATGAGGAGGTCATCGATGCAGCGGCGGAGGTTATCAATCTCCTGCTGGGAGACCGGGCGTGGCCCTTCGACTTCCTGGTAGAGAACCAGTGGTGGCCGGGCTTCACCTTCACCGAGCCGGAGCTGACCCGCCGTCTGCTGGACGGAATCCGGGCTGAGCGCAAGGGGATCATGCTGGATATCGGGCATCTGATGAACTGCGACACCAGCCTGCGTACCCTGGAGGAAGGGGCGGACTATGTGCACCGCATGCTGGACCGGCATGGAGGTCTTTGCCGGTACATCAGGGGGATTCATCTTCACTGCTCCCTCAGCGGGGAATATGTCCGGGCCCATACGGGTTTTCTTCCTCCGGGGTTGCCTCTGGACTATTTAAAGCGGTACGGCTTCGGCTACCGCCATATCCTGCGCATCGATACGCATCAGCCCTGGACTTCCCCTGCCATCTGTGAGGTAGTGGAGCGCATCGGGCCGGACTATTTGGTACATGAACTCTCCGCACCTGACCGGGGGGCGCGGGAGGAGGCTATCCATATTCAAAACCGCGCCCTCGGACGTGGATAAAGCGGCGGCGCATCCATTCGGATGCGCCGCCGCTTTTTACCAAAAAAAAAGCTCCGTAACCGAAAGGTTACGGAGCTTTGGCAGCGGGTGAAGGATTCGAACCCCCGTATAAATCGTTAAAACCATTGTGCCACAATGATGCTTATTCTTCATTAGCATTTTTGTTAGCATTTTCTTCGCTGCGATAGAATGCACTCAGGGCCGTCTCATAGCGAGCTATGTCCGACTTGGCAATGTGGGTATAGATTTTATGCATGGTTGTGGCGTCAGCCCAACCTCCGATTTCCATTGCGATTTTATCCGGAATCTGGAGGTGGTAGGCCAGGGAGGCGAAGCTGTGCCGGAGGCCATGGACTCCGACATTCGGAAGCCCATTCGCGCTGCAAATCTTTTTGATGGCGCACCGAAGGCTGTTTTGATGTATCTCCAGCACCGGGCCGGATGGTTTCCGGTCACGCTCCAGCGCCGTTGCCAGTTCTGGAATCATGATGGGGACCTTGCGGGTTGAGGTAACATTTTTGTTCTGGCGCTTTTCAATATACTTGTTGTCCTCGTTCAAGACTACCGCGCCGGATACGCGGATGAATTTCGGATTCTGCGGTATGTTCTGCCACTTTAAGGCTTGAATTTCTGATACACGGAGAGAGCATAAAGCCAACAGGCAGGGAACCGCATATTTCGTATCCTTGACAGCGGAGACAAATTTTTTTATTTCATCAGGTGAAAGAAATGGCTTTTCGGCTGGGATCTGAACCGGAAGGGTAATCGCCGGCAGCTTTTTCCCGGTGGCGTCCTCTACGACGCTTCGAATAAATCCCCAGGCGTTTTTCAGTGTTTTAGGAGAGCATAGGGCGGCCTCCTGATTTACAATGACCTGCCACTCGGACTCCGGTATTTCGTCCAGCCTGCGGGACAGTGTGCTCCTGAACCGGTGCTTTTGAATGGTTCGGTATCCCCGCACAGTCAGAGGGGACAGGGTATTGTCCCGAGCCGATATGTAGCGGTCTATGGCCTCGTTCAATGTCGGGGAGTCTGTTTCCTCCGGGTTCTTCGGGGCTCTCTTACCAACCAGATACTCTGCTTTTACCGCTTGAGCCTGCCGGGTACACTCCTTTTCTGTGCTGGCCGTTACCGGAATACTCTCTCCGCCGAGGCGGAGCTGTATAAACCATTTCCCGGACGAGAGTTTCCTGGCCTTTGGAACTTTCATTGACAAATTCCCTCCATTCCGATAAAATGAAGGAGCGGAGCGCCTACAAGCATCTGCCCTTGAGCCGCCTCCGGTATTGCGAGTACCGGGGGCGGTATTTTATTGCGCTTTTTTCAGCTCCTCAATTTCACGGGAGTGCTTTCTGGCGATGGCCTCTAACGTATCCAGCCGTCCGTCAATGATGTCCATATCGTCTTCGCTGGGCATCCGGCGCAGGATTTCCTCTTGACCTTCGGCCAGCAGATTGAATTTCGTTTGAACTTCTGTATCAAGCAGAGTTTTTACGTCCTGCATGATATCTCGTCTTTGCTGTGCCATAAGCTGCGCCATTCTTTTTTCGGATGCTCCGATTTTAGAATCCATGATTTCTGCGATTGCCTGCAAATCTTTTTCATCCAACATATGTAAAACCTCCTCGATTGTCAAGCCACCTCTCCTGGGGCGGCTCTTTTTATGGCCTCGGCGGGTTGCAGACGGAGCAGGGTTCATATCCCCTGCCGATTGCAGCCGCAATATTGTAAATCCAAAAATCGCGTCCTTCTATGTACTGGCATCCGTAAGTGTGGTATTTTTCTCCATATTCGGTTGTGATAACAGCGTAGTCCTGCCAGAAATTCAATTCTGACTGCATTTCATTTTTTTGAGACCTTATATCGTTATACTGTTCTTTGAGCCGTTCATAATTTTCTTCAATTACATCTAATTCCGTTTGCATAGAATCAATTTTATTTAATAGATTTCCCCTGCTATAAATAAACACCCCAGTTATAATCAATATAACAACAACAGAGCACGCAAAAAGTATTCTCGCCCTTTTAAGGCGCTTTAGCAGACCTTTTTCATCCAAAGGAATATCCCCACCCTTTCGATCAGACCCTATGATCGCTTCAAATGCCCCATTTATGAGCAAAAACGCTAGTGTGGAAAATACAATAAACGTAAAAGGATTATAAAACGAATATAATGGCCAGAGTAAGAAACCAAAGAAAAAGAAAAGACCTAGCCCAGCAAGAAAATTAGCAAACGTACAATCAAGTTCCTGCATAAAGGGAAAATAGAAAGCTCCAATAAAAGCGGAAATTAGATAGGCAATAGAGAACAGAAATATATAATTTGGCAGATAACCTTCTTTATCTTTTTCGATTTTATTCTCCATAAACTGTATTTTAACCCTCTTTGTTCCCGGCAATTAGAACAAACTGATCGTGCCCATACGATATTTAGCGAGACGTTGCGGAACTCCCATATAGGCCGCGGCATCTGAAATTGTGCGCTCTAAAAATGGAAGAAGTTCATTGTCATCATACAGAAAATCAAGCGCGAAACGATCAGCTTCATTCTCGAATTTCTCAACCGAAAATCTTGTATGTGCCCTCAAAAACGGCGTACTTAGATTCGGATGCAGAATAGCATGAGCCACCTCATGGGCACAGGTGAATGTAGCGAGATACCCATCCAGCTCCTCATTGATATGTATGAACTTCTGCTTGTAACAGCGGTTATAATACCCCAAAATTTCGCCCAAAGGCTCATGGAGCACAATAATACCTAGTGATGCCGCCAAATCGAACGGGTTGCGCGTTTCGTATTTACGGCACATCGCTTCGGCAATCACTTTGGTATCCACCGCTAATCCTCCTTACGGTATTTTTTCGGCGTATACTTTTGCTTGGCAAGTTTCTTACCCATTTCCATACTGTTACGGAGAGAATCTGCTAGGAGCTCGCGGGTTGTCGGATCAATGGATTCGCCTGAAAACATAAGCCCGTCCTGCCCGCTCTCCAGATCTGCTAAAATGTCCGCTAACTTTTTTTCAATATCGCGCTCATCCTTCTTGGTAAGGGTGGGCGCTTTTGTTTTTGCGTCAAGGAGTTCGTCCACAGTAACTTCTAATACGAGCGCAATCCTTTTGATGGTTTCAAGGTCTGGCTCTCTATTACCTGTTTCGTACTGGCTCAATGTATTAGCCGCAATCCCAAGCTTGGCGGCCAATTCCTTCTGCTTTATTCCTTTACTTTTTCGTATCTCTTGGATTCTCACTTTGACCACCTCGCTTACACTATATATCACAAAATGTGAATAATCAAGCACAATCACAAAAAGAGATTTTTAGCAAATTTGCCAGCTTGATAAAATCACGATATGAGAATATAATAGTTCACACAACGAGAATTTGGAGGTGAGAATTTGGGTACCTGTTTCCGAATCAAAGAGCTACGGCAGTCCGCCGGATTAACCCAGGCCCAGCTTGCGTTTCGGCTGGATTTGAAAAGCCCGAGCACCGTAACTATGTGGGAGACCGGAGATCGAAAACCTCCGAGCACAGTTCTTCCGCGCCTTGCTCATGTACTTGGTGTTTCTGTTGATGCTCTCTACGAGAATACCACAAGCGAAGTCCGATAAAACGGACTGATAGGAAGGGGGTGATTGATTGACCGCCCTTGATGCTATCGAGGCAATCAGTAGGCTCGGCTGTTTTCTCGGCGCTATGGGACATCTGTTTTTCTTTTTCAGAAGCTGGAGCAAACTGGACAGCTCAAAAGCTGGAGCGGATACGATCCATGAGCCAAAGAAACCCGTCCCGCGCTCCAGGGAGAAGGCTGAAAAAGGTGAGAATGCCAATGACTGCGCTGAATATCCCTACGATAGGTTTCCAGCGGCGTTTCAGTTTTTCTATCATGGCCTTCTTTTTCTCGTCTTTTATTCTATTTTCAAGCTCTAACGGTTCATCGAACAGCCGCTTGACTTCTGATTCATGGGCCTTATCGTATCCGGCCGCAAGCAGGATCCGGCGGCGCTCCTCATCGCTCCGGGAGTTCCGGTAATCTTCCGCGATGTCCTGAGTCCACTCATCATCAACGTGGGGCTTTGGGTAGTCAGACACAGTAATCACTCCTAAAACGGTATGAAAATCAGGCCAACCTGGTTGGCGACAGTGTTGGCCGTCATAGATTTTTACGCTTTTCAATGCGGGTGGCAGGTGGAAGCTGCCGCGTTTGCGCCCCTATCATACCAAATCATTATGTGTCTGGCTACCCCAAGCTCCACGCAAAAGAGGGGGTGAAACAGATTGGAGAGCAAAAATACCGCCCCTGGTGGGCAAGACCAGGAGCGGATCGTTTCAGAATTTGGAAACACAAAAGAGATGGAGCGGGAACATCCGTTCTGCGGGGCCTATCTGCTGGAGCATATTTCGGCGGTAATCAACATGGCCTGCCGCCACGGCGGCGGGGCGGTGGTGGAGCTGAAGGACATGGCAGAGCCAGATCTCTCGTGGACGATGGGCTTGTGCAGAGCCATGGCGGATGCGGCGGCGCAGTACATAGGATGCGCCGACGGCGAAAAGCCGGGTGTATGCGCGGTTATGTGTCAGAGGTGTCAGAAAGAGAACGCGGGACATCTTGAACCAATTTGCACCGGGAAGAAAACTTGCACCCGTTTTTAGGGCACTCGACGGATATGAGGATGCCGTTGGAATAGGTGCAGACAACCGGGACAACCCTTCCGGCATATTCACATCGCCCTGTTATGGCGACTGACTTCACAGGATTCTCCATAAAATCACCCCCTCTCCGCCCTTATGATACCACGGGGCAAAAAGGGGGACAACAAAAAACGCCCCCGCCGGTGGGGGAACACCGACGAGGGCTGCAAACCTAATCGACCACACCGACTAGGCTTGATGGAACAAGTGTACTACTTTCCTTCGAGCCTGTCAACTGGCAAGGAGGAAAAATTATGCCGAACAAGAAAGATGAAATTGAGAACCGCTTTACCGCCGCGCGGCACGTCATGGACGACCTGTGCCGCGCCTATTACGGGATGACCTGGGACGAGCACGAACGCCTTCATGGAGGACGGGGCGGCTCAGGCGGCTATCTCCCGCTCTTTACCGCCTGCCTCCAGATGGCGGCGGAGCTGGCCGGGAAGGAATTTGACCCGGCCAACTACACGGAACTGGAGCTGTGGCAGCTCTGTGAGCTGTACGCCGCCTCCGGGCTGTCCGTACAGGATTTTGCGGAGCGGCATCTGTAAAAAGGAGGAATCAGAATGCCAAAATTGAGAATGACAGACCAGCAGCGCAGAGAAAAGGCGCTGATGCGGGCACTCGAAAAAGCCAAATTTGAGAACGACCTGAAATATGACATAGATGTTGCCAACCGTTTGGGCATCGTTCCTGTTACATATCTGCGCAGAAAGAAAAAGTCGTTTCAGACGACGCCCCTACAGGATTTCGCCTTGATGGCACGGGTGCTTCATTTTACAGGCCGGGAGGTCTGCGAGATCGTCGGCGTCCCATACAAGGAGGTGACGACAGAATGAATCATCAGGCCGAGCGCGACAGGCGCGCAAAGGCGTACAGCTACCGGGCCTACCGCCGCCGGGTACAGCAGGCGCAGGCGATGGCCCAGCGGGTACAACTGGCGGTGGTTGCCGGAGCGGCGCTGGTGCTGGCTATTCTGGTGGCAGCGAGCCTATGAAAAAGCAACTGATCGTGACTACCGTATACCTATTCTTTTTGTTGGCGCTGGTTGCACTGATCGAAATTGTCTGGAACCAGGAACCGGAGCAGCCAGCCATTGAGACCCCGGCGGCAACCACCACCCCGTCCCCCACGTCCACCGGCCCGCTCACCATCCAGATCACCGGACTGGAGGGCGCGGAGAGCATCGACGATGTGTGGGCGGTCATTGAAATCCCACATTGAGGAGGGAGCAAAATGGACTTAAAAAAGATTTTGGACGAGCATCTCCTTTGGCTGAATGGAAAGGGCGGCAGCCGTGCCAACCTGCGCAATGCCGACCTGAGCAATGCCGACCTGCGCGGTGCCAACCTGAGCTGTGCCAACCTGAGCAATGCCAACCTGAGCTGTGCATCTATGGATCAAATGATATGGGATATTCATACAGTTTTTTACCCGCTGCAATGCCCAGATTCCGGTTCTTATATCGGCTATAAAAAGGCAAGTGGCCTTGTTGTGGAGTTGGAAATCCCCGCAGATGCACGCCGGTCCTCCGCTACTAGCCGAAAATGCCGCGCCAGTAAGGCCAAGGTATTGAGTATCACAGATATCAACGGAAATCCTGCTGGCGGCCAGGTAAAGAGCAATTATGATCCGAACTTTGTTTATGCCATAGGCGAAACCGTTGAGGTGACTGATTTCGACGATAACCGATGGAACGAGTGCTCCACTGGCATTCATCACTTTATTACACGGGCGGAAGCCGTTATTTACGAATAAAAGCGCCGCTCCCCGGTGTGCGAGACCGGAGGGCGGCAAAAAGGAGAATAGAATGAAACCTATCATCATTAAAACATATCCAGTAACGGAAAGCAAGTGTGAATTGGTGCGATTACAGAAGGATGCGAATGATGTCGTAGCTTCCCTACAAAGGTGCTCTGGACTCACAAAGGCCTATATCGTTTCTGAAATCATTCGGCAGGCCGCTCCTTATGTGGAATTCAAGTTACAGGAGGTAACATTCAGTTATGAACCCGATACAGAATCCTGATGCGCAGGCCCGCCCTCCGGTTTCACATTGTGGACGGTGTGACGGAGAGGTTTGGAGTGACGAGCCAATCTTCCAGTGGGATGGACAATGGATTTGTCTGGATTGTTTCAAAGATTCTATTAAGGCAATGCTGGAAGACGACCCGGTTTTGCTTGCCTATGAAATGCAGGTAGAGGTGGTGAGATATATTTGAAAGCCTCTGGAAATTGCGTGACCTTTTATAAAACAGGGAAAGCAACGGTGTTGGTTCACTATCCCAATGGGGATGTTTGTTGCAGATGGTGTCCGTATGTCCGATACGACGAAAGTCTACGGCGGCACCGCTGCTTATTCACTGGTGAATACCTCCCGTTCCCGTTAGAGACACGGGGAAATGAATGCCCGGTTATTTTAGAGGAAGGAGAAACAGAATGGGGATCCCAGTGATGGTATATGGACAGAGTGGGTCAGGAAAATCTACCAGTCTGCGTAACTTTCTGACTGACGAGGTTTGTGTAGTCAATGTCAGCGGGAAACCGCTTCCATTCAAGACAAAAATCAAGACATACAACTGTGACGACTACATGAAAATCGACACAGCAATTAGGACTGCCCCTGCCAAAGCGATTGTAATTGACGACGCTACATATCTGATGACCAATGAATTTATGCGTGGAGCTAAAACGACCGGCTACCAGAAGTTCACGGATATGGCACTGAACTTTTGGACGTTGATTCAAACAGCGATCCGACTCCCCGATGACAAAGTAATTTATTTCATGGGTCATGTAGACCTTGACCAGAACGGGAACGAGAAATTCAAGACTATTGGTAAACTGCTGGACGAAAAGGTCACCCTGGAAGGGCTGTTTACTGTAGTGCTAAAGACAGTCGTAACCGACGGGAAATACCAGTTTTCCACACATACAAACGGAGCCGATACGGTCAAGTCACCAATGGGCATGTTCTCTGAAAACCTGATTGATAATGACTTGAAGATGGTTGACAGCGCAATCCGTGATTACTGGGGCTTGTCCCCATTGAAAAATGAGGAGGAACACAAATGAGACAGTATTCTGATGTAAAGGCCGCTCCCAACAAAGCCCGTGAAATTATCCCTGCCGGCGGATATGTGGCGAAGGTAAATGCAGCAGTAGTCGAAACTACAGATTATGGGGATCGCCTTATTATTTATTTCGATGTAATCGAGGGCGATTACAGAGGATTCTTCCAGAAGGACTATTCTGAGCAAAACCGAGAGGACAAAAAGTGGCGCGGAATCTACCGCATGTATCTTCCCAAAGATGACGGCTCTGAAAAGGACTCCTGGAGCAAGCGGACTCTTGGAAATGTGATCTGGTCATTTGAGGCAAGCAACAATGGCTACCACTGGGATTGGAATGAATCTGTCCTGAAAGATAAGCTGATCGGTGTCCTTTTCCGAAACAAGGAGTGGGAGTACAACGGACAGACTGGTTGGACTACTGAATGCTGTGCCGTTACAGACATTGAAAGCATCCGGGCCAATAAGTATAGGACTCCCAAGGACAAGCCCTTGTCTAACAAAACGCCCGCCGGGTTCACTGACCTTTCAAATGAGGAAGATAAAGACCTTCCCTGGGTAATGAACTAATGCACCCGTGCAACGTGAACGTGGCCCTCAGTAGCATGACGGTTCTAGTCGATACAAGGGAACAGGATACGCCAAGCGCCAGGCGGCGCATGAAGCAAATCGGAGTCCCGATTGAGAGGGTTGCCCTCTCTTTCGGGGATTACTCCACAAAATGCAATGTCATAGATCTGAGAGACCAAGTTGCTATTGAGCGAAAGATGGACTTAGATGAACTATGTGCTTGTTATGGAAGAGACCGCAGCAGATTTACACGGGAATTTGAACGCGCCAAAGAATCCGGAGCAAAGTTATACATGCTGGTGGAAAACGCAGATTGGGAAAAGGCGTACAAAGGAGATTACCGGAGCCGGATGTCGTCCGCGTCTTTGGTAGCCAGTATGCAAGCATGGCTTGCCCGCTACAATTGCCAGATTCTTTTCTGCGCCTCGCAGACAAGCGGGAGGCTCATTCATGACATTTTATTCCGAGAGCTGAAAGAACGGCTGGAGGCCATTCCGGATGAAGATTGCGGATGAAATCAAATCTCTGGTTACGATGCAGCAGGTCGCCGAATTTTATGGTTTTCAGGTGGGGCGGTCAGGGTTTATATCCTGCCCGTTCCACACTGGGGATCATACAGCCAGCCTAAAAATCTACGATGGCATCGGAGGCTTCCATTGTTTCGGATGTGGCGCTCATGGCAGTGTAATTGATTTTGTGATGCTGCTGTTCAACTTGAACTTTCAGCAGGCCGTCCTCAGACTTAACGCGGATTTCCATCTGGGGATATCCAGCAAAAAACCAAACAGGTCTGAACGTTCTAAAATCTTGGAGGAACGGAAAGTTGAGCAGTGGGGCAAGGAGCAAGCAGAGGCCAATTTCCAGCGAATGATTTCAGAAATGAGATACTGGGAAGAGGCGCAGGAAGTCTTCCAACCGGTCAAAACAGTAAATCGCGCATACTTCCATCCGTTATATGTTGAGGCCGTCAAGCGCCTCCCATACATCCGGTATTGGCTTGACGAGTTTATAGAGAAGGGAGGCAAGAAAGAGTGGAAGAAATTCCAGCTTACACAAGAGACGACTACTTGACAAGCACAGAACCATTTGAGTATTTATACGCCCACAAAGAAAATAAATTTGAGTTGAAGCAACTTCTTGGCCGCATGTCGGCCCAAGCGCAAACTGTTGGTGTTCGGAATTTAGCTGCGCTGTTTAAGGCATATTTGGAGACAGTCAGCGGATCTGTAGCGCCTGGGTTCAACAGGACAGACTTTACCGGTCAAGCGTTGGAGTTAGATTGCGGTGGATGGACGGCCACAGACACCGGAATTTACGGCACCGACAAGATGGGCTTTGAGGTCGTGGCCTGCTACCACCCCATCATGCCGGTTCAGCGGTTGGTAAACGTAGATACGCGGGAGCACAAGGTTATGCTTGCATACCGGCTTAGCCGCCGGTGGGACATTGTGATTGTGGATCGCAACGTAATTTCCGACAGCCGCTCTATCATCGGACTCTCCAAGTATGGAATCATGGTCAACAGTGAGACCGGCAAGGCCCTTGTACGATATCTGGCTGATGTGGAGCAGCTCAATTATGACCTGATCCCGGAGGTATCCAGCGTGGGGCGGCTGGGCTGGATTGAGGAATATGGCTTCTCGCCATATGAGGAAGAACTGGTCTTTGATGGAGAGGAAACCTACCGCACTCGTTTTGAGAGCATCCAGGAGCATGGGAGCCGGGAGGCCTGGCTGGACTGCGCGAGAGCTGTCCGGTCAGGCAAAACCCCCGGCAACGTGATCGCCCGTATCGTTCTAGCCGCTTCCTTCGCCTCTGTTCTGGTGGGACCGTGCCGTTGCCTACCATTTTTTGTACACCTGTGGGGCGGATCGGAAACCGGAAAGAGCCTGAGCCTGGTTCTGGCCGCCAGCGTGTGGGCCAATCCAGAGATCGGCGTTTACATCCAGACCTTCAACGCCACGGAGGTGGGGAAGGAACTGGGAGCGGCGTTCTGCAATTCCCTGCCCCTCATCATTGACGAGCTCCAACTGGTCAAGGACAACCGGAAGGACTTCGACCGGATGATCTATCAGTTATCAGAAGGTGTGGGACGGGCCCGTGGCCGGAAGCAGGGAGGCCTCCAAAAGACACCTACCTGGAGGAACTGCGTCATCACCACAGGCGAATTTCCCATCATTTCCGCCAATAGTGGAGAGGGGGCAGTCAACCGGACAATCGAGGTGGACTGCCACGATACCAAACTCTTTGATGAGCCGAAAAAGACCGCCACCAGCCTGTACGCCAACTACGGCTTCGCTGGGCGGGAGTTTGTAGATCACCTGATGGAGGATGGCGTGATAGAGCGCGTCCAGAAGCTCCAGGAGGACTTACAAAAGGCCATTAAGACCGGTGACACTATGGACAAGCAGACGGCATCTGCGGCCCTTATACTGGCCGCTGACAGGCTATCAGAGGAGTGGATCTTCCAAGATGGCGTTCTCCTTCAGCCAGACGATATCCGGCCATATCTGGTATCAAAAGAGACCGTCAACCAAAACGCCCGCGCACTGCAATACCTATATGACTTCATTAACATCAACCAATCCAGATTCTCGCCGGGTGCGGACGCCCACCAGGGCGAAGTGTGGGGCGATCTGGACGATGATTACGCTTATATCATTCGTTCCAAATTCGACCAGATCCTTCAAGACGAGGGTTACAATGCCTCTGCTTTTCTCGGATGGGCGAAAAACAACAACCTAATTCTTCCGGGTAAAGATGGGAAAATGACCCGAACAAAACGGATTAACGGGCGAGTTTCACGTTGTATTTGGCTCAAAATGGACAATTATTTGAATGATTTTGAGGAAAACGTAGAGGAACTATTGCCGTAATTGGGAATTCGAAGTTGTAACACCGTAACACCTTGTAACACCCTTTTTGATATGTTTCTATAAAATAAAAAAATTGCGTGCGCACTTTTTTTAAAAATTCAAAGTTAAAAAATAGGTGTTACAGGTGTTACAGTCCCTCCAATCCGTTGCGGCGCAATGTTTATAGCGTAACACCAGACGTGTTACAAAACGGTTACTTAGTGTTACAAAGGAGAGGCTATGATATTTCCATTTGAAAGAGAAGCTGAGCAAGGGGCCCCCATGCCGGACGGTTTATCTCTTCCAGATCAGCTTGCGTTCCGTTTTTTGTCCAGCATGTATGCAAGTATTAGAGCGGGATCTATAACCAGAGAACGGGCGATTTCTGATAAGGGGAAAATGACGTATCAATATAATATAGCAAATGAATCCATGAAACAATGGAAGGAACTAGGGCAGCACTGGTCAAACATTATTAAGTATGTTGAGTTCGCACAAAGTCAATATAGAAAGAATCGTACTTTGGAAAATGCGGATGTACTAAGCAAGGCGTTAGATGGGGTGCTGATATGATCACCAGAGACCCCTACGGCATCAGCGGAGCGGTGGCACCCTGGCGCAGCCTGGACGCGATGGAGCCGATTGCGGAGCGCAGGATTACGGAGCGGGATACAGAGGAGGCCGAACTCTGTGGGCGGTGCCCGCTGCCGGGCTGCAACCCGAAAAGAGTTGGCTGCCTCCTACATACCAGGGCGAAAAGGCCAAAACCGTCCCGTGATTTGCTGGAGCGCATGGCGCTGGACGGGTATGGGCCGGAGACGATAGCCCAGGCCACCGGATACTCCATATCAACCACCACAGAGTATATGAAACAGTTTTTTAGGGCGGGACCATGTGAGCGCTGTGCGTCCAAGAGCATTTGTGATGCAGTCGTCGGGACGTGTAGCCGTAAAGAGCGATGGAAAGCAATCAAGGAGGTGCCGAACGATGGACGATAAGACGCGCGCCCTGCTGGGCGACCACGAGGCGACGAAACTGGCGCATCTCTCCCTCTTCTCCGGCATCGGGGGACTTGACCTTGCCGCCCAGTGGGCCGGATTTACCACCGTCGGACAGTGCGAGTGGGCGGACTACCCGACAAAGGTTCTGGAAAAACACTGGCCGGACGTGCCGCGCTGGCGGGATATTCGTACATTGACGGGAGAAAGTTTTTATGAAAAGACAGGACTACGAACAGTTGACGTTATTTCGGGCGGATTCCCCTGCCAGCCACACAGCGTTATCGGGAAACGGCTTGCAGAAAATGATGAACGGCACTTATGGCCAGAGTTCCTGCGAGTTATTGACGAATTGCGGCCGAGATATGTTGTTGGCGAAAATGTTAATGGCATCTTATCTACAATACATGAGTCCATTTGCACCGATTTGGAAAAAGAAGGATACGAAGTCTGGACGTTCAGTATTCCGGCTTGTGCTGTCGGAGCGCACCATGAAAGATACAGGGTTTGTATTCTTGGCATCTCCAAGGGCAAGTCAGGACTTCAAGCCGATCCGCAGGCAGACACCACAGGAGCACAGCGGAAAACACGGACAAACGCTGAGTGCCAGCCTTGGAATTATCTTCCCGGAACGTATTGGGCAGTACATCACCCCCCAGTTTGCGGAATGGATGATGGGATTCCCGATTGGATGGGGGGATATCCGCAGTACAAACAGTGGATGCAGTGTTACGGAAACGCCGTAGTCCCCCAACAGTTTTACCCGATCTTCCAGGCCATAGCGGACATAGAGAGGGGAATTATACATGGATGATATCAAATTAGCCCTTCTAGGCAATAAAGAGGCGGCCAAGCGGCTGACGGATGCGGGGATGCTGCTGGAATGTAAAAGGTGTGGCAGCGAGAATGTCGATTATGGGGAGTATGATGGTATTCTTGTTGGGCTGGATTACGTCAGATGCCGAAACTGCGGCCTAATAGAACAAGGGGTTGTGTCCCCAGAAGAATTTTCGGCCCGCCTAGAATGGAACACCAGAGCGCCGATTCTGAGCGCGGAGGAGATGGAGATGCTGGAGGCGCTGAAAGATGGCAAGGGCGATTGATGCAGACCGACTGAAACAGGCCATAGACCATGATTATTATGAGCATTACACCAAATATCACGATAGCGACCAAACAGCCCTGATTGATATGGTGATGGACGATATTGACGAGATGCCCACCCTCACCCCGCCGAACGAGGCGCTGACGCTTGGACTGGTCGATAAGTATGGCGCACCTCTGTATGCAGGTGACACCGTGGCTGCTGACAAATTTTTTATGTACGCTATCCGGTACGGAAGCCACAATGTAAACCCGAAGCAATGTGAACCCGCCTATCAGGTCGGGTGGTATCTGGAAATTGTTTGGGCACTCTACAACGAAGACAAAACGTATATCGGGCACACTGAGGCGCTGTATGACATTGGTGGAGTGGCTGCCAGATACCCGGCCCATTGTGCGGATACTACGGAGGGAGTACAAAACCTGCTGTTGTATAAGCACCGCCCGCCGGAGGTATCGCCATGAGACAGCAATACACCCGCGCAGAGCTGGAATCCATCACCCAGGAGACCGCAATATACATTGAGGGAGCAGGGATAGCCCAGCTCCAATGGGGCGGCCTGGAGATTGCAGAGGAGGTAAAGGACGGGTACCTGTACTGCAAGCACATCAAGCCGTTTGCGATGGATCTGTACGACAAATACTGGACGGCCTGGGATGGGCCGCCGGAAAGGGGAAAAAATAATGAAAATCCCAGCGGAATTTGAGGACATTTTACGGGGTGTAGAGTTGACGGAGAGAGAGAAGCGGTTCCTGCGCTGGATAACCAGCTGGGACGACCACACAATGCAGAACATGAGAACCGTGGTGGAGAAAGTACGGAGCACCCTCTCCACGCTCCAAGCCGAAAACAAGGAGCTGCGGGCCGAGCTGGAGCAGGTGAAGCGGGAGAGGGATGCGGCGGTCAGTGATCTGACATTTGTGGTGAATCAATATCGGCTGGAGACAACAGGAATAGACCTTTGCGGACTTTGTGAGTATGATTTGCCACCAGTAGGGGAAAATGGACAAACCGCAGAATGCCCCGGATTTTATGTGAACGATTGCTTTAAGTGGCGCGGCCCGGAGGAGGGGTGAGCATGGAGAGACTGACATACTGGTGTGACAATGGGCATGGTGGTGGAAAATGGTTTGTAGCTATCGATGCCGAAGGAAGAGAAGATTACGGGCCGCACGTTGACCGCCTCGCAGCCTATGAGGAGACTGGCTTGGAGCCGGGGGAAATCGAACAGCTCAAAGGTGAAGCATTTGGTCTGAGAGTGGACAAGCAAGAGCTGGAGCAATATCGTGCTCTCGGCCCCATTGACCGCCTCCGCGAACTGGCCGAGGCCGCACTGCGGAGGGAGCAGGATGGCTGATATTCTGACGATCATAGCTGCTGTGGAGTGGATGGCGCTTGGCCTGCTTGTCCTGTGGAAGCTCAAGGGGTGGAATCGAAAGATGGAAGAGTTATACGAAGACATGAAGAAACAGTGGGAGGCGGAGGAATGAAGGAGTACATCGAGAAGGCGGATGCTATCAATCTGCTATGGCTTTTCGCAGACGAATCATGTGCCTCTGTTGTTTCGGACTTTGAGGGGCTCCCCGCCGCCGACGTTGCGGAGGTGCGGCACGCTTTCTGGTCAGATTATGGTTCTGGGGTATGCTGTACAAACTGTGGGGTTTCTTTATTCCATCAAGACGAAAATAACAACTGGGGCATTGAGCCAAGTAAATTTATGTTTTGCCCTTCGTGCGGCGCTCTCATGGACGAGGAGGCCGATCGTGAGACTAGTTGATGCGGATAATGCACGAGAGTGCTTTAGTGGTGATGGGGTGACTGGAGCCGTCATGCAGCGTATGTTTGATAGCCTGCCCACCATCGACGCCGTGCCTGTGGTCAGATGCCGGGAGTGCAAGTATCACAAACCAATTGATTATTGCACGAAGCACAAGCAAACAGGTTGGTTTGATGATGATTTTTGCAGCCGGGGCCAGAGCAAGGAGGCCGACCATGAGTAGCCTGATATTTATGGATGCTGAGTGCCCCAACTGCGGCGGAAACTGCGGGGACGGAGGGCGTGGAGATACCTTCTATTGCCCCTCCTGTGGCTGGAAGGGGAAAATAAAGGGCGCCGAAAATGACATGAAGTTTATCGAGGAATATATTCGGTTTTGCATCGAACGTGACAAGGAGGCCAACCTAGACGAAGCCATCGAAAAGTACCTGAAAATCAAGGAGGGGGGCCAACATGGACAAGCCGAGAATTTGCGAGGTGCTTGGGGTTGAACCAGAAGAAAAGTTTGAAATTAGAGGGAACACGTTAGGGCGATTTCGTATCAATAAATATGGGACATTCCAGATTGAAATATCAAATGACTGCTGGGGATTCTCCACTGTGGAATGTCTTAACAATCTCATAAATCATCCAGAAAACATCGCCCGCAAGCCCCGCTGGACGGAGCAGGAGGTGGAGAGGGCAAAGGCTATCAGACTGCTATACCCAGAGGCAGACAGCCTCAATGAATGTGACCCTTACATTAAGGTGTTTAACAACAAATTTGTTATTGCAACGTTAGATACGGCGCTGTTCCCCTCCCTCTGTCCCGGCGAATCCGTCAAACTGGACGAGATTTGTGGCAACATCCACGACGGGGAGGGCGGACAGCGTGAGGAGGGATAACCCTTGAACAAGTTCCGGGAGAGATTGAAGAAGTTGAGGGAGAAGGAAGGGACACAGCCCTGTGTTCTGGCGGAGTTATGTGGCATCAGCAAGAACTCAATTTTGAGATATGAGCGGGATGGAGTGATTCCTGAAATAGTATCTGTTGTAAAAATAGCAGACCATTTCAATGTATCTGTGGATTACTTGCTAGGAAGAACAGACGATCCAAAAGCAATGTAACTTTTCATTATTTCACAGAAAAAGTTGCTGTGATTCCCTCGTGAGGGAATCGGAGAGCATGGTATATGCGAAAATGGGAGTGTGGGAGCGTGTGCCCCTGCGCTCCCATTCCCCTTCCTCCTTCACACGGATGGGGTGGCGTCGGTGCATCTGCCGCCACCCCCTCTGTGTGCAATATGCCGCCGGTCGAACACCACTCCACATTTCGGGGCATGAGGGGCCGCACCCCTCTGGCGGCGAATGACGGTGGAAAGACACTATACCGGGTAGCCTAGAGCGTCTGACGGCCCCGGAGAAGGGACATGACGCCCGCCTGTCATGGAGGCGGAAGCGGTGGCGGTGCCATGACTCCCACCGAGCGCTATCCCGCTGAAAACTACCGGCATTAGTACTGGTGTGACAATCTAAGCGGGACGGCGCACATACGCCGCTCCTCGCCGCATGAGGCGGGCGGTGGCACCAAGAATTGACCGAGAGGTGGTGACATGCCGAATGAACAGAATCTTATACCGATGGATCAGCGAAGCCAGAGCGAAGCTAGAGAACTCGGGCGTGAAGGCGGTCGTGCATCCGGCGCGTCACGGCGGCGAAAGCGTAGCCTGAGAGAAGCGGCAGACCTGTACCTCTCTCTCCCGGTGGCGGACAAGCGGGCATGGAACAAGCTGGCCCGTGACGGCGTAGAACCGGAGGATGTGGATAACCAGATGGCGGTGATTGCGGGCCTGACCCTAAAGGCGGCCAAGGGCGACGCGAAGGCGGCAAAGGTGCTGTTTGACTTGTTGGGAGAGCAGGGGGCGGCGGGCGCCGGCGGTATGCAGGACATGGACGACGATCCGATCACCGCGTCGCTGAAGGAGGAGATGGGAAATGGGCTTCTCTGAAAAGCAGAGGGAGATTCTGCGTTTCCCATACCGGGACTATGATGCGCTTATCTGTGACGGCGCGGTGCGGTCGGGAAAAACCTCAGTCATGTCGTTGTCCTTCTTCCTGTGGGCAATGGGACGTTTCAACGGCTGCGCGTTTGCACTCTGTGGGAAGTCGGTAGGAGCGGTGGAGCGCAACATTGTGACGCCGCTTCTGGCGGTGCAGTATTTGCGGCAGAACTTCACCATTTCCTACAGCCGCTCCGGCCATGTAATTACGGCCCGGCGTGGGGTGCGGGAGAACCGCTTCTACCTGTTCGGCGGCAAGGACGAGAGCTCCTACACGCTGATTCAGGGTATCACCCTGGCGGGGGTTTTGCTGGACGAGGTGGCCCTGATGCCCCGCTCTTTTGTGGAACAGGCCATGGCCCGGTGCTCCGTGACAGGGGCAAAGCTATGGTTCAACTGCAACCCGGAGGGGCCGCAGCACTGGTTCCGGCAGGAGTGGATTCTAAAGGCGGAGGAGCACAAGGCCCTCCATCTGCACTTCACCATGGAGGACAACCCGGTGCTGGACGAGGCCACCCGGGCCAGATACCGGAGCATGTATTATGCCGGGGTGTTCTACCAGCGGTACATTCTGGGCCTGTGGGTCATGTCGGAGGGGCTTATCTACGACATGTTTGACCAGACAGAGAATGTCTACCGGACGCAGGAACGCCCGGTGGATCTGGAATGGGTTTCCCAGAGAACCGTGGCCTGTGACTACGGTACCGCCAACCCTACGGTGTTTCTGGACATCTATGACCACGATGGAGTGATCCGGGTGGACAGGGAGTACCGCTGGGACAGCCGGAAGGAGCGCCGGCAGAAGACCGACCAGGAGTATGCCGACGACCTTCTGGACTTTCTGGGCAGGGAATGGTGCGCGGTGATCGTAGATCCCTCGGCGGCCTCGTTTATCGAGGAACTGAGGCGGCGGGGGGTGTATGTCATCCCTGCGGAAAATGAGGTGCTGGACGGCATACGCAAGACCGGAAGCCTGTTTCACCGCAGAAAAATTCTGGTCAGTGAAGCCTGTGCCGGCCTGCTGGACGAACTGGGCACCTATTTGTGGGACAAGAAGGCGGGCCAGCGGGGGGATGAGAAGCCCCTGAAGGAGCGGGACCACGGGCCGGACGCCCTGCGCTATTACATCAATTCACTGCCGGACTGGAGGTTCGAGTAAGTGTCCAGACGCAATAAAAGCCGCCCCAGGGGCGCACAACCAAATACCGAGGCGGTGAGCGTACAAGACGCATTTTCCAACCCGCTGTTCCGGCTGGGCTATGGCTCCCAGTCGCCGCTGGAGGCCACAGAGTATCCGCTGACCCGGATGACGGACAACTACGCCCTGCTCAACTCCCTCTACCGGGACAACTGGGTAGTACAGAACGTGGTGGGCATCATCCCGGACGACATGACAAAGAAGTGGTTCGCTCCCGCCGGAGCGGTGGGGCCGGAGCACCTGAAGGAACTGGATCGCGTTCAGCGCGTGACGGCGCTCCGGGAGCGGGTCAACGAGGGACTGCGGTGGGGCAGGCTGTACGGAGGCGCCGCCGGACTTATCATGATCCGCGGACAGGAGGGGATGCTGGGCCAGCCACTGGAGCTGGAGAGCATTTACCCCGGTACCTTCCAAGGGCTTTACATACTCGACCGCTGGCAGGGCGTGGTACCCGGTATGGAGCTGGTATTCGAGGGCGGAGAGCCGGTGCCCGCCTATTACTCCATCACCGACGCCAGGGGGAACACGGTGGCGAAGGTGCACCACTCAAGGCTGGTGCGGTTCACCGGCCGCGACCTGCCCTTCCTGGAGCGGGTGGCGGAGCTGTACTGGGGAGAGTCCGAGGTGGAGGCCCTATACAATGATGTGGTTAAGCATGACAACGTGGCCGCCAACATGGCCGCGCTCACCTTCCGGGCCAACGTGGACACCATGGAGGTGCAGAACCTGGACCAGCTCTTTTCCGTTACGTCCGGGGAGCAGCAGAGGCGGTTCTGGAACGTGATGCAGGCCCAAAGCGTGATGAAGTCCAATTTCGGCATGCAGTTGGTCAACCGGGGCGACCAGATTAAGAATACCCAGTACACCTTCACCGGGCTCCAGGAGGTCTACGACTCCATGTGCCTCGACCTGTCCGGCGCGTCCCGGATTCCGGTGACCAAGCTGTTCGGACGCTCCCCGGCGGGGATGAACGCCACCGGGGAGAGCGACCTTCGGAACTACTATGACTACGTGGACACGCTGCGGGAGGCCAAGCTTCGGCCCATTCTGGAAAAGCTGCTGCCGGTCCTGGCCATGTCAGCCTGGGGGGCGGTACCCGACGGGCTGGACATCACTTTCCCGCCCCTGTGGACGCCCACGGCGAAGGAGGTGGCCGAGATCGCCAAGACCAAAAGCGAAGCCATCGTATCCGGCTATCAGGCGGGGCTGCTCAACGTGGACACGGCCCAGAAGGAGCTCAAGAAACTGGCGGACGAGACCGGGATGTTTGACAGTATTTCCGAAGAGGAGATCGCGGCCAACGCCGGGAAAACCTACCAGGATGTGACCGCCCTGCGCGACCCGCTGGCTGGGATGGGGTATGGAGGAGAGGTATCTGCCCCTTTTGAGTCAATTGCACAGGACGCGGCAGTGATGGATTATCCTGGTCAGCCGAGAGAGAAAAACGGCCGTTTTTCCGAAGGAAAAATGTTGACTGAGGGAATCAAAAGTGGTAAGATTCCCCTCCTGGACAGAACCGTTGGAAGAAACCAAACTGTAACAGCAATGGGACAGGACGGCTCTATGGAACGGTATAAGCTGGCGCCGGGCAGTAAAATTACAGATGCGTACATCTTTGCGGGCGGGCCTGGACAGAAGCCAATAAGTGTAGCTCATTTTTTGGAGGGCAAAACAGGAATCCCAGCGTCACAGTGGAGGAAGGCACAAGGGCACGGAGTTGTGCTTAATGCTGGGGCCCAAAAGGGAGCTGTTCTCCATTGGTTCGAGGCAAATGGAGAGATGTATAGCGTAAAAGTGGTGAAATGGGAATGAAAGTCAGGTTTCTTGGCGAGAGCGACCCGCTTATGCTCATGCATGGAAAGGTATATGATGTGACAGCGGTAGAGAACGGATGGTACAGAATTGTAGACGAGGACAGCGAAGAGAATCCTTATGAGGACATCCCAAGCGGGTATCTCTATCCGCCGGAATTGTTCGAAATTGTGGAGGAATAAATGCCGTCACTGAACCGCACCCCCAATGAAAAGGAGCTAGAAAAGCTAGTCTCCATCTATCTAAGAGCGGAGACCGCCATCATCAACGAGATTGGGCGGCTTCGCTCCCAGGGTCTGGTGGATTACCACGCTGTGGCCGCCCTGGAGCGGGTGCAGGCCATCCTCCGGCAGATGGAATCAGACTGCTGGGAATACGTCCCAAAGATGATTGAAAAGCAGTTCTATGTCCGGGTGCCAGAGGCCCGGAAGGCCCTGGAGGTGCCGGAGACGGCGGCCAAGCACGCCGCAGGCTACGCCAACGCGGCCGTGCTCACGGGTGAGCAGCACGCCATTGTGGACCGGCTGGCGGCAAACTTGATGGGGGAGATAACCGACGCCTCCATGACTGTGATGGCTACCCTGCAATCCGCCCTGTTTGGCCGCGTGGAGCCGGACGTATACCGCCGGGTAGGGCTGGAACAGGTGGCGGCGCAGCAGGCCGCAGGACGCGGCGTGAACGCCTCGGTGCCCGCCTTTGTGCAGGAGCTCCGGCGGGAGGGCGTCCGGGCCTTTACCGACAAGGCGGGCCGGGACTGGAGCCTGCATACCTACTGCACGATGGTCTCCCGAACCACCTCCCGGCAGGCGGAGGTGCTGGCGGTGCTCACCGCGGACCCGGAGCACGACCTATACATGATATCCAGCCACGGCACTACCTGCGCCCTGTGCGCACCCTATGAGGGCCGGGTGTACTCCCGCAGCGGCACAGACCCGGACTTCCCGCCCCTGGCGGCGGCGTTCGGGAAGGTAGACCCGGCAGGGCCGGACACACTGGCAAACACCTGGCTGAACATACACCCCAACTGCCTCCATGTGCTGCTGCCCTGGACGGCGGCGGGCCGGACAGATGAGGAGATCCAAAAAATAAAGGATTTCTCCAACCCCCGCAAGAACCCGTTCAGCCGAGACCCGCGGTCGGAGAGCCAGATTGCGGCTTACCGCAAAAAAGAGCGGGCCCGGGCCCAATGGCTGGCGGATTACCGCCAGTGGGAGCGCTACCGGGTGACGCTGGGGGACCGGGTGCCCGGGAGATTTGAGACCTTCCTGCATCAGAAGCGGGAGGACGGAGAGCGGTACCGTCTGTGGCGATTGGATTACCGCAGGAGGGCCGAGCTTTTAGAGCATCCAGAGCGGGCACTTCCCGGAGCAGACAAAGCCAGCGCCGCAGACGCCAAATTTACAGGGTATTTTTTTAACCCGGAAAGCAGAGACGGGTATCCAAAGGGGGATGCATTTTCGTCCCGCTTAGGCTATAATAAAGACAACTGGGAAAAGATGCGGGAAGAAATTCTGGATGCAGCAACAAGGTATCCCTCTGTACTCAAACGGGAGGATGTTCATGGAAGGCGTTATGAACAGTTGGTTGTCCTGTATGGACGTAAAGGAAGCCCTGCGAATGTACTGCTTGCCTGGAATGTCAGACCGGATGGAACAACCCACTTTGTAACAGCTCATATGGAGAAGATATAAATGGCAAAATATCAGCAATATGAATCTGTTTTACTTAAGGATGGCCGGATCGCCACAATTGTGGAGGTCTATGAGCCGGGAGCCTATGATGCCGATATTGGGGATTCTCCCGAAGATTGGGCGACGGTTTATGGTATCACAGATGATGAGATTGAGCGGAAAGCGACCGAACAGGAGATGGATAGGAAGTACCGGGAATCCATGCGGCAGCTAAGGGAACAGGGAATTTTGGAGTGAAGGAAAATGACAGAGCAAGTGATACGGGCCATTGAGGCCGCGCTCAAGCGTGGACTGCGGGTGGAGTTGCTGCTGGACAAGGATGGAACCATCAAGGTGCAGACGGTATCCCGCAAGAAACTGAATATTGTTCCCACGCCCTGAATGGTGGGCGGGAAGAGCTGAATGGAGCTGACAGGAGAAATCCTGCCGGCTCCTTTTTTATTTGCAAAGTGAGGTGACGGCATGACCTATCTGGAACTGCTGCAAAGGGCACTGGCCGAGGAGATCGAGGCCACGCGGCTGTATCTGGCCTGTATGGCCCTGGCACCGCGGGAGGATCTGGGGGTGCTGCTGGAGATCAACAAGGACGAGACCGACCATGTGGCGCTGATTTCCTCCCTGATCTCCCGGCAGACCGGCCGGGACGCGGACTATGCCGCAATGGTGCCGGGGGTGGACTGATGGCGGTTGCGTACTATGGCTCCCATATCTCGGAGCACCTGGTCAAGACGCCGGAGGGATACCTGATCTGCTACGATGTGCCGATCAACCGGACCGGCACGCAGATGTATACGGCGGGAGAACTGGGGCTGGAAGGAGAACCGGAGCGGCCAGTGACCGTCTACCGCCTGGAGGAGGACGTGTTCTCTCCGGCGGCGCTGGCCAGCCTGGAGGGAAAGGACATCACCAGGGGGCACCCGGCGGAGATGCTGGCTGCGGAGAACCAGGCTTCCTACTCCAAGGGGCACCTGGAGCATGTGCGCCGGGATGGGGACAACACCGTGGCCGACCTGATTATCAAGGACCCCGGACTGGCTTCCGACGTGGAAAGCGGCGTGCTGAGGGAGGTCTCCTGCGGCTATTATTGCAGGTTTGAACCATACCTGGACGGATACCGGCAGACAAACCTGGTGGGCAATCACGTGGCGGTTGTGCCGAGAGGCAGGGCGGGCCACAGTGTTGCAATAAAAGACCACGCCGCCGGAAAGGCGGAGAAAGGACTGAAACGAATGAAAAAAGAGACCAAAGAGGCGCTCTACCGGTTCTTCGGCCTGGCGGCAAATGACGCTGCACCGGAGGAGCTGGAGCAGTTGACCCGCGATGTGAGTACGGTCGCCACTGCGCTGGACGCCGATCCCGCCGCAAAGGCGCCGGAGGCGGAACCCGCTGGTGATGCAGCCCAGGCTTCTGACGAGATGGTGGAGCGCGCCCCCAAGGGCGACGACATCGGGAGCAAGCTGGACCGCATTCTGGAGATGCTGGAGGCGAAGGCCCGGGGAGGCCGGGGAGAGCGCCCCCTCCACGATGAAGAGGACCTGGACGACCTGATTGAGAAGCTGGCCGGAGAGGAGACGGTGGCGAAGGAGAAGGCGGTCACTATCCCCGCCGAAGAAATGGCGGACCAGTTGATGGAGCCCGGTACACGGGATGCGGCTGTGGCCCTGCTCAAGAAGGTGCGCCCCGCTGTGGCGGCCATCCAGAACCGGGCCGAGCGCGCCCGCGTGGTGGATGCGCTGCTCTCCACCATCCAGGGTCCCGATGTGATGAGCGGGATTGTTCAGGCCGCCCGGGACAGCGCACAGAAGGCCGCCGACACGGCCAGGCGCACCAGCTATGAGACTGCCTGCGCCGAGGCGCAGGCCGCCTATGCAGCCCGTAATCCCCACAAGGCGGGGAAGGAGGGGGAATGATGCCCCTTCGTCCTCAGACCATTGGCCGGGATATGTCCCATGGCTTTTCCGGCAGCTATGCCAGACAGCCGGATATGATCGTCACCACCGCCACTTTGGGCGGAGCGGAGGACATACCCTTCGGGATGCCCCTGGTACGGGGGCAGAAGGGCGAGGTGATCCCCATGGGGGCTGGAAACACTGGAAACCAGTTCATCGGCGTGGCCGGCCGGGAGGTCAAGTCCGCGTCCGAGTTTTACAGCCAGAATGAGGGGCGGTACGGCCCGGGAGAACCAGTCTCCGTATTCCAGCGAGGGTGCATCAACGTAAGGTGCCGGAAGGGCGCTCCGGCGGTGGATGGAACAGTCTATGTCCGGGTAACTGCCAGCGGAGGCTATCAGCCGGGCGACTTCGAGGCGGAGGCGGACGGGGAAAACACTGTGGCGCTGGTCAACGCCCAGTGGGGCGGCCCGGCGGACGGGAATGGCGTGGCCGAGCTGCGCATTGCCTATGTGGGGCCAGTGCCCGCAGCGCAGGGCACTGCGGGGCCTCAGGGCCCCAAAGGGGACCCCGGCCCACAGGGGGAACCGGGACCGCAAGGGGAAACTGGGCCGCAGGGGCCCGCAGGACCGGAAGGCCCCAAAGGGCCAAAGGGTGACCAGGGGCCGGCCGGGCCGTCGTATACACTGCCCGCTGCCGCCGCAGCCACCCTCGGAGGCGTGAAGCAGATGGCCGCCATTGCGGACCTGAGCGCAGCCCCCACGCAGCAGGATTTCAACAACCTATTGGCCGCGCTCCGCACCGCGGGGATGCTGGCTACATCGTAAGGAGTGAATATTATGGGACTCAACCCCCAGGTGATCGGCAAGGAAATGCCCCACGGGTTTGCGGGCTGTTACGCCCGGCAGCCTGACATGATTGTAAACACGCGCCCCGCCGGAGGCGGCGCGCCCATTCCCTTCGGCACGCCGCTGAAATACGACGGAGCAGAGGTAGTCCCCATGGGAGCAGCCGCAACCGCGGCCCAGTTTGTGGGCGTGGCTGGAGCTGAGATCAAGAGCGCGCTCACCTATCTGGACCAGAGTCAGGGCCAGTATGCCCCTGGCGAGCCGGTGAGCGTCTTCCAGCGCGGGGCCATCAATGTGAAGTGCCAGCGCGGCACTCCCGCTCTGGGCGGCGGGGTCTATGTCCGCATCACCGCTAACGGCAGCTTTTCCACCGCCGCTGTGGGAGGCTTTGAGGCAGAGGACGACAGCGGCAAGGTGGTGCAGCTCACCAATTGCCAGTGGGCAGGGCCCGCCGATGCCAACGGTGTCGCGGAGCTGCGTATCCTGACCATGAACAACGCCTGATAGGAGGGACATAGAATGAGCTTTCAGAATGTAGGAACCTACAATGCGGGGGTGTTTACCCCCAAGGCGGCCGGTCCCGCCCCCGTGGGCGGCGTGCCCGTCATGGACGCCGACGGCATCGCCTCTGGGGGCGCCTTTCTAGTGAGTGAGCTGGAGAAGCGCGACCCCCTGATCCGCAAGCCACTGACCAGCTTTACCTATCCCAGGGACATCGTGATCCAGACCGGCGGCGGCTGGGTGGACTACGTGTCCGCCATGAGCGTGGCCTATGGTATCACCGGCGGCGCGGTCAACAGCCCCGTGACGGCCGGCGGCGCCAACGGCATCCCCGTGGTGCAGGCCAGTGTGGACAAGGGGGTATACAAGGCCCACGTGTTCGCCGCCGCCCTGCGGGTGATGTTCCAGGATATGCAGCGGGCCAACTACATCGGCCGCAGCCTGGACAACCTGCTCCAGGACGGCGTGAGAATGGCCTACGACAAGCACATGGACGCCAATGGTTATGTGGGTATCGGGGACTACGGGACCACCGGCCTGGTCAACAACCCAGACGCCACCGAGACCCCCGCCGTCAACGGCGCAAAGGGCACCGCCACCTGGGCCACCAAGACCCCACAGGAAATCCTCAAGGACGTGAACGACGCCATTACCTCTGTGTGGGCCGCAAACGAGTACGACGAGACTGCTGTGCCCAACCACATCCTCATTCCCTATGAGCAGTACAACTACATCCTCACCACTATGGTTACCGACCTGGCCACCGAGACCATCTATGACTTCCTGCTGAAGAACAACGCGGCGGCCAAGAACGGCGGCTCCCTCTTCATCGGGGCCACCCGGTGGTGCAAGGGCGCGGGTACCGGGGACAAGGACCGGATGGTGGTCTATGTGAACCACGAGCGCTTCGTCAAGATGGACGAGCTGGTGCCCATGAGCCGCATCATGTCCGCCCCTAACGTGGCCAATGTGTGCTACGACACCGCCTACATGGCCAACCTCTCCGAGGTGCAGCTCTTCTACCCCACCTCTATCCTGTACGTGGACGGCATCTGAGGAGGGCGCGCATGTTTGTACTGAGCAAACGGAACATTGTCATTCCCGCCCCGGACGGCTCTGCTGCCGTCCGGCTGCGGGCTGGCATGATGGAGACTGTGCCCGGTTGGGCGGCTGAGACGGACTATTTCCGGGCCCTTGTCAGAGATGGAAAAGTTGTGCCCTCCGGCACTTCCGACAGGGAGGGACAGAAAGCGGCGGAGAAAAAGGTAAAGACCCGACGGGGCGCGGAGACCACCGAGGAATAGGAGGCGGGAGCCATGTTTTACTGGGGCCAGCCGCAATTTTACGGTGTGCGGGCCGCGGCGGCCAACCTTGGCAACAGCGCGGGGAATTACACGGCAGAGCAATTCCAGGAGGATTTCCCGCAGTTCTTTACCGGGTTGGGGGAGAGCTTGCTGCCCAGGACCATGCTGGATGAGTTCATCCGGCAGGCCAATGCTGCCATCCAGCCGGACAAGTGGCTGGACGGCTGGCGGTACGCCGCAGGGCTGTATACGGCCCACTATGCCACGCTCTACCTGAAAACCTACGCGCCCTCCAGCGAGACGCCCGGGCAGGCCGCGGCCACCGGGGCGCTGGTGGGGGTGGTGGCCTCGGCCAAGCTGGGGCAGGACAGCGTCACTTATGACACAGACGCCCTCACGAAAGCGACGGAGGACTGGGGCGACCTGAACGCCACCCAATACGGGCAGCTTCTGGCCACAAAGGCCAGGCTGGTGGGCATGGGAGGGAGTTATGTCTTATGAATTTCCGCGACTGGTACACCGATACCGTGGACATCTGGCGGGTGGTTCCGGTACAGGATGGGAGCTTGACACGCCACGAGCGGAGAGAGCTGTACCGGAATATCCCTTGCCGCCTCTATCAGGTGGAAGCGCCGGAGGTCCGCATGAGCCAGGCCGCGGCATCAGCAGACCAAAAGGACTGGCTCCAGTGTGACAACGAAGTGGACATCCAGGCCGGTGACGAGCTCATCATTCACCGGGGGGCGGTTCTCGGCAAGAGCATCCCGGACATACGCGCCTTTGCCTCCGGCCCCAACCACTTTTTTGAGCCCTTCGGGGCTATCATGCCGGGACTGGCCCACCAGGAAATCCGTCTGCTCCAGCAGGAGCGGGTGAAAGGCGGTGTGGAAGATGAACCTGGAGGAGCGCATAAGGCAGCTCAGACAGGCTAAGACGCAAATTCCGGGTATTCTGGCGCGGGCCGGAATGAATGCTGCCCTACGGGCCGTGGAAAAGGCAGTGGAGGAGACGCCGCCCACCGTCAACAGTCTGCGCGGAACCAACACCCGCACCGGAGAGATGAAGCAGCACTGGGTGACCGACAGCCGTCCCAGACCGGTACGGCAGGGGGACAGCTATGTGTCGGAGCTCAACAACGACAAGCAGTACGCCTCCTTTGTCAACGACGGGCACCGGATGGACCGCCACTTTGTGCCTGGGCTGGTCATCAATCCGGGCTCCGGGCTGCTGGAATTTAACCCAGACGGAACGGGCGGTATCGTGGTAGGTACCCGGACGGCCTATGTCCCCGGCCTGTTCATGGTAGACAAGGCGGTGGAGGAGTACCGCCGGGTACTGCGGGAGGAGCTGAAGGGATTGGAGGAGCTGATGGGATGAACCTGACTGTAACCACCATCGCCAAATCCTTGGCGGACTACCTGGCCCCCTGCTTCCCAAGTGTGGCCTTCTACGAAGACCCCAACCAGCAGGGCAGCCGTACCCCTTGCATGTTCCTCCAGACCCGCTACAACTACCTGACCCTGGAAACGGGCGGGTTCTGGCGGCGGAGGATGGGGCTTGACCTCACCTATCTGGAGGACTACAACCGCCCGGATTTGCAGCAGAGGTACCAGCGGGCAGGGGAGACCCTGGATCTGCTGATGGAGACCTTCCCCTACTCCGACGGGGAGACGGCGGGAACCGTCCTGCTGCGGGCCCATGAACGGGAATGGCGCGTAGATCTGGACGCCCTGCACTATCGCTTCGAGCTTCTGGAGCGGGTGAGCATCCCGGAGGAGTATGTCAAGATGCAGACGATGGACTACGACGAGGAGGTCAAAAATTGAGCGCCAAAAAATTCAAGCGCGAGGTTCTTTTGAGGGCCCCCCGCTTTGCCAAGTACCAGCAGGACTTCCTCGGGGCAGTCCTGTGCAAGAGTGAGTACACCATCGCCGAGGCCGAGAGGGCGGTCAAGGCATTCTTCAAAGACAAGGAGCGTGATTGACATGGCAGGAGGCACCTGGACGAACCAGAACAAGATTCGGCCCGGCGTATACATCCGGTTTACCTCGGACCGGGGGCTGGGGCTCACGGTCAGCGACCGGGGCGTGGTAGCCATCGCGGAGGCCATGAGCTGGGGCCCGGTGGAGACGGTGCAGGAGATCGAGGCCGGGGCCAATATGACCCCCTACACCGGGTATGACATCACCAATCCCAAGAACCGGTTCCTCAACGAGATCTTCAAGGGCACCAACCGGACGGCGGCCCCCAATAAGCTGCTGCTCTACCGCCTGGGGGCCACCGGGCAGAAGCAGGCAAGCGCAGAGGTTTCGCCCCTGACGGCCACCGCAAAGTATCCCGGGGTTCGGGGCAACGATATCTCCATCGTCATTACCGAGCTGACTGACCCGGAGGATGCTTTCGCCGTGTCCACGGTGGTGGGCGGGGAGATTGTGGACCAGCAGACCGCAAAGACGGTGGAGGAGCTATCCGCCAACGACTGGGTGGCCTGGAGTGGTACCGGGGCCCTGGCCGCCACGGTGGGAAAGGCGCTCTCCGGTGGCGCCGATGGTTCCCCCGCCTCCGCCGATTACACCGACTTCCTGGCAGCCATCGAACCCTACAAATTCGACGTGCTCATTTACGACGGCGCCGACACCACCGTGCAGGACGCGATGGTGGCCTTTGTGAAGCGCCTGGCGGCGGAGGAGGGGGCTTATACCCAACTGGTGGCCGCGGGGCTCACCAACCCGGACGACCGCTTTGTGGTCAACATCATGAGCGGCGTTGTGCTCAGCGACGGCACCACCCTCACCCCCCAGCAGGTGACCTGGTGGGCGGGCGGGGCCCTGGCTGGGGCCCAGTATAACGAGTCCCTGACCTACGCCGCCTATCCCAACGCGGTGGACGTGTCCCCCAAGCTGACCAACTCCGGGTACATCGACGCCCTGACTGCCGGCCAGTTCGTCCTCTTTGCCGACGACGGGGTGGTGAAGGTGGAGCAGGATATCAACTCTCTGGTGACCTATACCACCGATATCACCGAACCCTACCACAAGAACCGGGTGATCCGGCTGCTGAACACCGTCGCCAACGACATCTATCAGCAGTTCTCTGACGGCTACATCGGCGTGGTCAACAACAACGAGCAGGGCCGCATGATGTTCAAGAGCGCCATCGTGGGGTATCTGCTGGACATCCAGGCCAATAACGGCATTCAGAACTTTGAGACCGAGGACGTGACCGTAGAGCCCGGCGAGGCCATTGACGCCATCGTGGTCAACCTGGCGATCCAGCCGGTGGACAGCGTGGAGAAGATCTACGTCACCATCACCGTGAATTGAGGGAGGTGTGAATATGGCTTATCTGCTGGCAAAAGACACCGTCACCGGCGCGGAGGGCTCCGTGGTGGTTACCAAAGAGGGCCGGAACTATGTGGTGGCCGGTATGCGGAACATCACCACCAATGCGGAAATCCAGAGCAGCGATATGCGGGTCATTGGCACCCGCACCATCCAGGACAAGCCCAACGGGGCCAAGCTGACGGGTACCGGCAACATCTACTACGGCACCAACCTGTGGACGGACATGGTGCTCCAGTACATCCAGACGGGCGTTATGCCGGAGTTTGATATTCAGATTACCAACTCCGATTCCGCTTCGGCGACACTGGGCTCCCAGGTTATGGCCTATTACGGATGCCACCTGACCGGCACCGTGCCCCTCTCCGTTCTGAACAGTGAGGAAACCATGCTGAACTATGACTTCAACTTCGCCTACACCCGCGTGGCACGGCTCCAGGCGTTCAACGATCCGGCCCAACTGGGTAATTAAGGAGGAACCGATATGAGTAAGCTTTCCGCATTTCTGCATCCCGTCACTACCTCGGAGGAGAAGGAGGTTGTCATCTCCAACCGCTTTCAGGACGAAAGTGGCCAGCCCGTGCCCTTCAAGATCCGGGCGCTGACCCAGGAGGAGAACGACGCCATCACCCGGCAGGCCACCCGCCGCCGGAAGGAGGGCGGACAGACAATCGAGCAGTTGGACAGTGTGGATTTCACCCGCCGCATGGTGGTGGCCGCCACGGTGGAACCCGACTTTTCCAGCAAGGAGCTGTGCGACGGGTGCGGCGTCCTGGACCCGCTGCTGGTGCCCGGTAAATTGCTGCTGTCCGGCGAGTATGCCCGGCTGGTCAAGGAGATTACGAAGCTGTCCGGCTTTGCGGAGCAGGAGGATGAGGTAAAAAACTGATGGACGGGGCCGGCTGGGACACGGAGATGCTGGTGGCATATTACTGCTTCGTGAACCTCGGCTGGGCCCCGTCCCGGTATGACGCCCTCCCGTCCAGGGAGAAACGGCTGGTGACCGAGTTCGCCCTGAAAAGCATGAGAGACCAGAAGGAAGCCCAAGACCGGGCGAATCGGAGGTGAGAGCATGGCCGCAATTCGAGAAACCCTGATTCTGGAGGATAAATTCACGTCCACCATGACCCAGTGCTTACAGGTAGCGCAGAGGATGGCAAATATGCTGGACGATGTGCGGGCTTCCACGATGAATGTGGAAACCGCCGCTGCGGCCACAGCCGTACAGATGCAAGAACTTGCGGGGAAGATGACGCAGACCAACAGCCGGGGGACATCCCTGCTTGGTACGATCCGCAACCTCGCAGGCACCTTCTTGGGTATGCAGTCCGTCCGCTGGCTGGTAAACACCTCCGACCAGCTCACCAGCATCAACGCCCGGTTGCGGCTCATGACCGGCAGCGCCGAGGCGGCGGCCGCAGCCCAGGAGGAGATTTATCAGGCGGCCATGCGCAGCCGTGGAGCCTACGCCGATATGGCGGACTTTGTTTCCCAGCTCGGCACGGTAGCCGGGAACGCATTTACAGGAACGGACGAGCTGGTGGCTTTCGCCGAGCAGATTCAAAAGCAGATGGCGATCTCCGGGGCCTCCGGTGCGTCTGCCCAGGCCGCGCTGGTGCAGCTTACCCAGGGCCTGGCCTCCGGCACCCTGCGGGGCGAGGAGCTCAATTCGGTGCTGGAGCAGACCCCCATGATTGCCCAGACCATCGCGGAGTATATGGGCGTCACCACCGGGGAGATGCGGGAGCTGGCCAGCGAGGGAAAGGTCACTGCGGAGGTGGTCAAGAACGCTATGCTTGGGGCGGCGGAGGAGACCAACGCCCAGTTTGAGCAGATGCCCATGACCTGGGCGCAGGTGTGGACGATGTTCCAGAACGTCGCCATTCAAGCCCTTGACCCGGTGCTGGATGCAATCTCCTGGTTGGCAAACCACTTGGAAGAGCTCGCTCCGATTTTGGCCGGCCTGGCCGCCGGTGCAGTCGCCTTTGCGGCCGGTCTTGGGATTCAGGCGGCTGCCACCTGGATTGCGAATGGTGCAGCAAAGGCTTTTTTTACCACATTGCTCACCAACCCCCTTACTTACATTGTACTTATTATTGGCCTGGTAGTTGCGGCGATTTATCAATGGGTTCAGTCTATGGGAGGATTAGAGATTGCATGGCTTACTGTGGTAGATTCAGTGCTCTATGCCTGGGATACCGTAAAGGCTGGCTTTTTCACAGGCGTATACTTCGTCATGGATTTGTTTGACCAGATGGGACTCAAAATCCAGACAGTGGCCGTAAGCATTCAAAATTTTTTAGGTGACATGAAGGTGGGTGTTCTCACAGTACTTCAAGGAATGGTGAACGGAGCCATCGACATTATCAACTGGTTTATAGACAAGCTGAACCTGATTCCAGGCGTATCCATCGAGGCTATTCAAAAGACCACCTTCGCCGCTACAGCCTCTGCGGAGAATGAGGCAGCAAAGGCTAACCGCAACGCAGCTTTGGAGGAGGCCCGCCAGGAGGTGGAACAGAGAACCCAGGATAGGGCCGATAAGCTGGCCCAAATGTGGGCCGACCGCGATGCCAACCATGCCGCCAGACAGGCCGAAATTCAGGTGAAAAGAGCGGCTCAGGCTACTGGTCAGGAAAATCAGGCGCTTCCATCAAGCACGCCCTACGACGAGCTCTCCGGCCAGTTGGGTGATATCGCCGGGAGCGTAGGGAGCATCGAGAAGTCGGTCAAGATGAGCGACGAGGACATCAAATCCCTGGTGGACGTGGCGGAGCGGCGGTATGTGAACAACGTCAACCTGACGGCGCAGACTCCGGTGATCACGGTCAACGGAGCCAACACCGGGCGGACCGCCGCCGACCGCCAGAGCCTCGCCAATGCCATCCGGGACATTCTGATCGAGCAGACCGCCTCCGGCTCCACGCGCAGCACGGCGCGGCCCGCAAGCGGATAAGAAAAGAGGAGGCCGGTATGTCCGTCAATAACTTCGGATTGTTTTTCACGCGGGACGGTACGGTCATCCGCCTGCCGGTGAACCCGGAAAAGCTGCCCGTGGCCCGGGACAACGACAACAGCGAATACAACGTGCTGGGCATCGGCCCCATCATGATCCCCCGCATACCCAAGCTGCGGGAGGTAACCATTTCCTCCTTTTTCCCCGGGCGGGAGTTCTCTGGAAGCAATCAATGGGGCGCCTTCCACCCGCCTGAGTATTACATCCAGTTCTTTGAGAGCGCCATGAACGACAAGGCGCCCATCATCTACACCCCTGTGCGGTACTATGAGAACGGGGAGCCATTCATGACTGGCGACACCGGCTTTGAAGTGCTGGTCACCCAGTTCAACACCGAGGAGCGCGGAGGGGAGACCGGCGATTTTTACTACGATCTGACTCTGACCGAGTATCGGGATTATACCCCGCAGTCTCTTTCTGCACAGAGCGGCCGGCAGCCCGCGGGGATGCCGGTGGAGGTCACAGCGGAACCCTCCCGCACAATCCCGCAAGGACAGCTTTATGCCGGTGCGGCGTGCATTGCCAACGGCTCCTATTTTTACACCAGCTACGGGGATGAGCCCCACGGCACGGCCTCCGGACGGAGGGTATTGGTGTCACGGATTGTAGACGCCACCCGCCCCGCCAGCGTCCACATCACAGACGAGGCCGGGAATCCCCTGGGCTGGATAGACAAAAACGCCCTCCAGGTGGTGAGCGATACGTGAAGACAGAGCTGATTATTGCCAACAAGTCCGGCGGAAAGATGTGGGAGATATCCAACTCCGTGCCGGAGGTTACCTGGAGCACGGAACGCACCGGTTCGCCGGGCACACTGAAATTCAATGTACTGAAAGCCGGGGATCTGAGCTTCGCCGAGGGCGATATCGTCCGGTTCTCGGCGGACGGCCAGCTCCAGTTCTACGGCTGGGTATTTACCAAGAGCAAGGACCGCTGGGGGGAGATTCAGGTCACATGCTACGACCGCATCCGCTATCTGAAGGCCAACGCATCCTATAACTTTGAGGCGCAGACCGCCGGGGATATGCTCCGGCAGATCGCCGCCGACCTCCAGATTGACGTGGGGCAGGTAGCGGATACGGGGTACGCTATCCCGGACTTCTATAAGGAGGACGAGAGCTGCCTGGATATCCTGGGGGAAGCCATCCAACAGACCCTGCTCAACACCGGGAACATCTATGTACTGTTCGATGATGGAAACGGACTGGCCCTCCGGCAGCCCCGGGATATGGTCTCCAACGTGGTCATCGGCGACATGTCCCTGCTGACCGACTACACCTACAAGACCGACATCGACGAGCAGACCTACAACCACGTCAAACTGGCCCGGCCCAACGAGGAGACCGGCAGGGCGGATGTGTTCGTAGCGGAGGACAGCGCCACAATTGGACAGTGGGGCATGCTCCAGCTCTACCAGACGGTGGATGGCACCATGAATGACGCGCAGATACAGGCCCAGGCCCGGGCCACCTTGTCGTGCTATAACCGCCGGATGCGGACGCTGAAGGTATCCTCCCTGGGGGTGCCCGGCCTGCGGGCGGGACAGATGGTGCTCATGAAGGTGCAGGGCCTTGGGGATATCAATCTCGACCAATACGTCCTTCTGGAGAAGGTGACCCACACCTGGGCAAATGACGACCACACAATGGAGTTTGAGACCCTGGGGCTGGAACATGTGTAAGAGGTGAGTGCGTGGATCTGAAAGATGTTCTGTACCAGATGATGCAGGAGAACACCGCCGCCGGGCAGCCAACAGACCTGCGGGTGGGCACGGTGACCAGAGAAGAACCGCTGGAGATCACCATTAACCCTGCCACATCTCCCTTGAGACGGAGGCAGCTCTGCCTCACTGAGCCGGTGATTGAGAAGAAAATCCCGGTGCTGGCCCACAGGCACCGGATTCAGACCCTCTCCCACACCCATGCCAACTCGGCGGGCACCACCACCACGGGACTGGACGGCTCCTACCTGGGGGAATACGCTCTGGTTTCTGAGGGGGCGGACGCCGCCCTACAGGGGGAGGACATTGTGTGCTGGGAGGACGGGAAGAAGCTGCCTGTCAAGGACGGTTTTATTATCCTGAACCGCAGGCTGGAGGAGGGGGACAGAGTGCTCCTGCTGCGGGTACAGCACGGGCAGAAGTTCATCGTCCTGTCCCGGATTTTTGAGGAGGAAGCCTGATGCCGACTTTGCCTACATCCGCTATCGACCTGTCCGCCGGGGTGTCCTTCGTCTCCCAGCCCTCCAGGACGTGGTATATCAACAAGGAAACCAGCCGCATCCAGGGGGATTGCGACGGCTGGCAGTCCGTCCGCCAGGCCGTGGAAGTCATTCTCAACATGGAGCGGTTCCGCTGGCAGATTTATTCCCCCTACTCCGGGATGCAGTGGGATGGGCTCATCGGGCAGGACCCGGGGTATGTGGCCTCGGAACTTCAGCGGCGTATCACCGATGCGCTGAAAATGGACGACCGGGTGCGGGGGATCTCCGGCTTTACGTATGCCGTGGAAGGGGATATGTTGAGGGCCTCCCTCACCGTGAGCACAGTATATGGAGAGATGCAGACCAGTGTGGAGGTCACTCTAAACTGACCTATCCAGATTGCACCTTGACAACCTCATAGCGAGACAGCAAAAAAATTTTGGAAAACCTCTTGACTTTTTGTAACGCATATATTAACAGAAAGTAGGTGATGATTTGAGCCCACGTACTGGACGCCCTAAGTTGGATAACCCCAAAAAAATCAATTATTCTGTGAGATTGGACGCAGAAACAGAAAAAAAACTGCAAGAATACTGTGAACGCCACAATATCTCAAAGGGAGAAGCGATTAGACAGGGAGTGCATCTACTTTTGGCAACAGAAAAATAAACAGCCCGCCCCCCGGTCAAGGAAAAGCGGACTGTTTAAATCACCGCCCATAGAGGGAGGCAAATACATTGTAACACGGCCTCCCTGTCTATGGCAAGAAGAAAGAGGTTTTTTAGATGCAAAACAAACTCGACATAGATGGCGTAAGATTTTCCCTTGACAACATCGTGTCAACGCTTCAACTGGTTATGGAGGATATGGAACAAGAGCATCTTAGCTCCAAAGGTGTTCTGGAAGGAAACTTCTTCAACCGCATGGGTTCTGTGTATCTTCCTGTCCTGAATTTGATTCAATGTTCCGCCTTTGATTTGTTGAGGGAAGTGGAGGAGGCGACTGTATGAACGAACTGCAAATTTTTAATAGTGAGAAGTTTGGACGTATTCGGGCTGTGGAGCGGGGCAGTGAACCATGGTTCTGTTTGGCAGATGTGTGTAAGCCGCTTGACCTTCGGGTTTCTGATTGCAGGAAGAGACTAAAGCCAGAGGGGGTGGATACAATCAACACCCTTACGGCTGGCGGTGTCCAAGGTATGCTGTATGTCAATGAGGGCAACCTTTACCGCGCCATCTTCCAAAGCAAGAAGCCGGAAGCGGAGGATTTCACCGCCTGGGTAACGGAAGAAGTTCTCCCGGCGCTCCGTAAGCATGGGACATACACTGTACCCGCCCGACTTGCCCCGGAAGTATCCCCCAACGCAATTGCAAACCTGATTCGCGTTACCCGCCGGGTGATGCTGGATATGGGGAGTACGCCCCAGGAGGTGGGCGCAATGGCAAGAGACGTGTTCGTCACCTGGAACATTCCGGTTCCCGTTTCCCTGAACCGCCAAATTCCCGGACAGATGTGTCTTCCGGGGATGGACGGTGCGAAGGGACTAACCGCATAACCATCTTCCCGCTGTCTCGGTATGAGGCAGCGGGATTTTTTATTGTGAGGTGAGTACATGATTGACTTTACTCAAGAGACCTATTTGAGCCTCCGTCAGGAGATGCTGGACCGGGTGCCCGATACTTATGACAAGCGGGACACGGCCCCCATCCCGACGGCCATCTCTCCGGCGGCCTACACCCTGGCGGGGTTCTATCTCAGCCTGGATCAGGTACAGCGGGCGGCCTTCGTGCAGACAGCAGTGGGGGATTCCCTGGATATGCTGGCTGTGATTGGCGGCCTGACCCGATATCCGGCCTCCGCCGCGGTACGCCTGGGCGTGTTCAATACCTCTGTGCCCATTGGAGCCCGGTTCTCCACTATCAACGGAGCGGGCTCAATCAACTTTACCGTAACGGCAGCAACCGATACGGGGAACCAGTACCAGCTTACCGCGGAGACCCCCGGCGCCATCGGAAACGAGTACACCGGGCCCATCCTGCCGATTACCGCCATTCCGGGGCTGACCAGTGCACAGATTACGGATATCCTGGTGCCTGGTGACGACACGGAGACCGACAGCGCATTTCGGGAACGGCTGATTGAGGCGCTCAATAACCGTCCCTTTGGCGGCAATATTGCCGACTACCGCCAGAACGTCCTCGCCATTGACGGCGTGGGCGGGGTGCAGGTATACCCCACCTGGAGCGGCGGTGGCACTGTGAAGCTGTCCGTTCTGGGGGCGGATTTCCTGCCTGCCTCATCCACACTGGTGGAGAAGGTGCAGAATGCCATCGACCCGCCCCCCAACCAGGGGCTGGGGCTGGGCTTGGCCCCTATCGGGGCAAAGGTGACGGCGGTGGCCCCGACAGAGTTGGCGGTGAATGTCTCCGCCACTCTCCTGCTGGCCGCCGGACATGCCATCGGACAGGTGCAGGAACCGGTGGAGCAGGCCATTGAGACATATCTGCGCAGTGTGCGGCAGGGGTGGGACGCCAACGTGTCCTCCAACAACGTGTCCTACGCTGCCGATGTGTACGTGGCCAGGGTTACCGCCGCTATCGTAGGGGTGGCCGGCGTGGTCAACGCCACCAACGTGCAGCTCAACGGCGGTACGGCAGATCTCCTCTTGACGGAGACGGGCGAAACCCAGCAGGTGCCCGTGATAGGGACGGTGACGCTGAATGAATCCAATTGAGCTGGATACCAGCCTGCTGTCCCTGTTGCCCCCGTGGTACCGGGAGGTGCTGGACTATCAGCAGATCTGCTTGACCGAACAGCAGCAGTTTGAGGCCCTGGCGGAGGAAATCGTGGGTGTGGCTGACAATTTCTTTTTCCAGACGATGGACGAGAGGGCGGTTGGCATGTGGGAGCAGGTATTCCGAATTGTACCAAACCCACAGGTGGAAAGCCTGGCATTCCGAAGGACCCGCGTGCTCAACCGCATTTCTACCCGTCCGCCCTATACCCTGGGATTCCTCTATCAAAAGCTGGACGAGCTGATTGGGCCGGGTGAATGGAAGGTCACGGTAGACTACCCAAACTACACACTTTATATCGAAAGCGCGGCCCAAAACCAGAACTACGCCACTGAGCTGGCTTTCACCATCAACCGTATCAAACCGGCGCATATCGTGTGGGTCAACGCCCCGTTTGTGCGGACGGGGCTGCTGCTCTCCGAGATAATTTCGTCCGCGCAGAGAATTTATAACTACAAGCTGGGGGCGTGGGAGCTGGGGCGGCTGCCCTTCGCAACCGACGGCCCGGAGGGAGTGATTAAGATGCCTGAGACGCCATCCATCCAGCAGGCCCTCTTGGCCGGTGTGGCGAACTTCGTCAGCGGCGATGTGGCCTCCGCCCGGGTCAACGGAACAGTTGCGATTACCGGACTGACCAAGACCGTGGAGGGGTCGGAGCTGACCGTCACCTATACCATCATGCCGTCCCAGGCCACAGAGATCACCGCCCTGGAACTGCTGGATGCAGAGGGGAATATCCTCACGTCCTCTACCGTGTATATCCCTGTTACCACGAATGTGGTCTTGAAGCACATTATCCCCGTCGCGGAAGGAGTGGTAAGCAATGGCTGAAAATCCGATCAAAACTCCGCTTCCGGCGGACTTGCCGGAGGACTGGACCGGCGGACAGACCGTGGCCCCCACCGGGGCAGAGGTGGGCTTGAGCGAGCAGCACGGCTACAACTACCTCATGGAGCAGGTCAACGCCGTGCAGACGGCCGCTAAAGAGATCGGAGAGGCATTTTCGGGACTGGCGACGCTGGGGCCCGATGGCAAGGTGCCTGGTGAGCAGCTCCCTGACATAGGTGGATTTTATGAGGTGGAGGAGGCGGTGCCTCCGGCCTCCCGGAAGGCAAATACGCTCTATGGCCTGATTCTGGCGGATTATACAGGGACAGGAGGTGAGGGGTAATGGCACAGGTCTATGTCTGGGGAAAATACAACTTGAATGTCAAATATGAGGAAGATCACTCTGCGCATGCCCCTAAACAAGGGGATATCAATAATTTTTGGGTTGGTAAGAGCTATTCCTTTAGCGCTGTGAGTGGGAAATATACCCTCAATAACGCACTTGAAATGAGTAGGGAGAATGACGCAGCTCAATACCCATATGCCATTGATGGAGCCATGGCCGGAGACGGTGTGTATTACGCGGAAGAAGCGTACGGAATTAACAAAACAGCAGGCTGGATTTCGAGCTCTGGTAAGTTGGCGTATAGAATACCTGATACACTCTCTGGGAAAATCTTCTATCCAGTCTATTATGGTGCCAAGACCATAAAAGAGAAGGGCGTGTACATTGAAGATGTGACCAGTGAATCCGAAAATACCTATCCAAAAGACGGAATTAGTGGAAGCTACTATTATGTATTTAAGTATGCAGTTCCCGGTGTGCCGTCCATCACAGTTCCAGGTGCCGCCATGATTGGCCATGCGGTCGATATTTCCTGGGAGGCCGCAGACAGCGCGGAGAGCTACAAGCTGGAGCGCAGGGTGGATTCCGGCGGCTGGACGCAGGTTTACGAAGGGGCCGGCTTGACCTATGCCGACACGGTGCAGGTCGAGTGGTCGAACGTGCAGTACCGTGTGTCCGCAAGTATTTCTGGCGTATATGGCGATCCCATATTATCCAAGACCGTGAACATCGTCCCGTCAACTACATTAAGAATATCCATGCCGGAAGGCAATATTGGGGAAATCAAGGGGGCGATAACGTATACAGCATTGAGCGACGCTCCCCGCGACGCTATTTACATTTCGGAGGTTTTTGAGAACACCTACAGCGATTACCAGAGAGAACTGACATTAAAGCCTGGCGATAGTGTAACTATCCCGGTATCCAGGTTTCCGAGCGCGGCAGGAGGACGGTTTACTGTAAAGGCAAAGGTACAAATTAGCGATAATGCTTGGGCAAATGAAAACAGACAGTTATCCTACACCAAAACGCCTACCTCAATGCCAGACAGCCCGTACCGGGTGGAGCGGCTACAGGGCAAGGAGTGCGATGTCATGCCGCAGACCTTGGCCGAAGCGGTATTTATGCCAGATGGGAAAAGCGTGGCGGCATATATGGATTTCATCAAAACGAGAGCGACAGTGGTCACCGGAAGCTATGTGGGGACTGGAGATTATAACAGTGGAACCGGATGGGGGAGCAGTAACCCGACATCACTGACGTTTGACTTTGCCCCCAAGTTGCTTATTATTGGTTGGCAAGAAACACTCGATAATGGTTTTTTCACCAGTAATTTAGGGGATCGGGTCACCTCTGATAATTACTATTCTATATACACAGGAGCTTTAACGACACAGTTTAAGCAGTATAGAGGCTTTGGTGACCCTTCCGGCAGTTATGCAAAGAGGTCATCAGACGGTAAGACTATAACGTGGTATGCTACTGGTCATGCAAACGCTCAGAGAAACGACAGAAGATACAAATATTATTACCTTGCCATCGGCTGAAAGGGGGGCCACCTATGACCATCATCCAAATAGAACCTCTGGAAAGCGGCCAGCACCCGATCCAGAGCCAGAGCCACCGGCGCGCCTGCTGGGTGGAGGGCTACATAGAGGTGCCCGTCCACCTGGAGGCCGCTGTTTGGGCGACCTATGGCTGGTGTGACCTCCAGATTGAGGAGGGGGTACTGGTGGGCATCACTCCCACCGAGCGGCCCCCTGAGCCGGAGCCGGAACCTGAGCCGCCATCTGTAGAAGAACGAGTGGCGGCCCTGGAGGAAGCTCTGGCGCAGACTGATGAAACCGCTATCGCGCTCTTTGAGAGCCGGGCCGAACAGGAATCTATCAACGCACAGCAGGACGATGCGTTGCTGGATATATATGAAATGCTAGGAGGTTGAAAGCAATGGCAGTAAAAGCAATCGCACACAGCTACTGGCGCAGCATCAAACGGGGGGCACGGACCTTTGATGGCGTCCTTGACCCCGTAAAGGAGGACGTACGCACCCTGGCGCGGGCCGACGTGGCCGATGGCGTCATCACACAAGAAGAGTATCAGCAGTACATTGGAGAAACCTACGAACCCGCCACCGAAACCGTTTAAACCGGCCAAAGGCCGTAAAAAAGAAAGATTAACTATTAAGAGTCAAGCCCCAAATGAATGGTGGTGGTGAAAAAGAGATAGCTCAAAAAAGGTATAGCAAAGCCGAGGTCTTGTCAGACCCCTGCTGGCTATTCAGGTAGTTGTACTCAAGCCGCTGAACAATATGGCTGCCTGGATTTCTCCATGGCGAATATCAGACGGACCAACTTTTTGGCAGCGTGAGAGATGGCAATATTGTAGTGCTTGCCCTCTGCCCGCTTCTTAGCGAGGTAAGCAGCAAAGGCCGGGTCCCAGTGACAGACATACTTGGTTGCGTTGTAAAGTGCGTAGCGTAAGTATCGGGAGCCACGCTTTTCCATGTGCGGGTAGCAATTTTTGAGCTGTCCGGACTGGTAAGTGGAGGGGGACATCCCGGCATAAGCCAACAGCTTGTCCGGGG
>ERZ827037.390-NODE-390-length-58416-cov-19.472285_pt1 | contig 58416 bp, 49 predicted proteins | sample MGYA00519924_ERZ827037 | MGnify/ENA primary metagenome ERZ827037 (study PRJEB31778, sample SAMEA3449250) | human gut metagenome | biome: human gut; feature: human-associated habitat; material: faeces | place: United Kingdom | collected 2010/2012 ... | reverse complement strand
AGCTGCTGGAAAGGGGCACGCCCCAGGAGGAAACGCCGGTGGTGTATGGGAAAATCAGGAGGATTGCGGAGTGAAAGAGCGTAAACCAAAGCGGGAGGCGGTGAGAGTTTGGAAGAAATAGATGTTTTTAACCTGACCACCCAGGCGGCCTTTCAGGGATATGTGGAGAGCCTGGAAAGCAAAGAGGACGCGCTTTCAGAAACCGCTTTCGCGGCGGTGTATCTGGTGGAGGATGACCCATTCCGGCAGCAGCAGCGCACAGAAGCCCTCAGAGAACACGCAAAAGAGCTGGGCATCCCGGCAAAGACCTTTGAGGAACACCGCAAAGCGTTCCACCGGGGGCTGGAACAGTTCCGGCGCAAGAGCAAGCAGGAGCGGGAGGCCACAGACGCCCCAGTGTGGCTCTTTCAGGGGCGTGTGATAGAAGCGGATTTTTGCGACGCATTCCGTCAGAAATACGGGGACATGGCCTGTTGGGGCGGCGTGTTTTACGATGAGAACGGCGTAGTGGAGCGGGACAAGCTGCTCAAGCGCATCACCGAGGAGCTTTCCCCCTACGTCACAACCCGGCTGGCGCAAAAGGCCAAAGACCTGCTTTCAGCTCTCAGGAGCTTCTGCTACCAGGAAACGCCCCGGGCTGACCCCACCCGGATTCACGTTAAGGGCGGGTATATCACTCTTGACGGTGTATTTCACGCTGACAGGTACATCACTCAGAACCGGCTAAACGTGGAGTATGACTCAGAAGCCAACCACCCGGCGGTGTTCCTGGACTATGTGCATGACCTGCTGGAACCAGAGGACGTGATGACCCTGCAAGAGTTTTTAGGTTATTGCTGCATCCCCACCACCAAAGCGGAAAAGATGCTGTTTCTGATCGGCAGCGGCGGCGAGGGGAAAAGCGTGCTGGGGGCTGTCCTGTCCGGGATATTCGGCCAAAGCATGGTAGCGGGAAGCCTCCACGATCTGGAGAAAAGCCGCTTTGCCCTGGCAAACCTGGAGGGGAAGCTGCTGCTTTTAGACGATGATATGGAGGTTTCTTCCTGCGGGGAATCCACGGTGCAGAAACGTGTTGTCACGGCGAAAGCACCCCTATCCATCGAGCGCAAAGGGGAGCAGGCCCGGCAAGCGGAAATCTACTGCCGCCTGATGGCTTTCGGGAACGTGGCCTTTTCCACCCTGTACGACCACAGCGAGGGGGCTTTCCGGCGGCGGATCATCCTCACCACCAAGCCAAAGCCCCAACACCGCAAGGATGACCGGGAGCTGTCCCAAAAAATCTTGGCGGAAAAAAGCGGCGTGTTCAACTGGATGATGGAGGGGCTGAAACGCCTGATTGGAAACGGCTGGGAATTCACCACCAGCGAGCAGGCAAAGCGCAACTTGGAGGAATCCAAGCGGGAGAGCTTCAACTTGCTGGCGTTCCTGGCGGATGAAAACGCCGTGCGGCTGGGAAACCTCTCGGACACCATCACCAGCAACGACCTGTACAGTGCTTATGAAGCCTGGTGCCGGGCCAATGGGGAAACCCCGCTGAGACAAAAGACGGTGACAAGCTATCTCAAAACTGAGGGGAAACGGTACGGAATCCGCTACACTGGCAACGCCAAAGACGAAAAAAAACGCCGGGTGCGCGGGTTTGAGGGCATGAAGATTATCGACCGTGGGTACAACTACCAGCCCCACATCTGAGTGGAACACGTGAACGCACGGAACACGCTTTTTGAAATTCTTTTATATATTATAAATCACATGTATATTTATGTTCTTTATAACTATATATATTACTTTTATTATTTTCCAAGATAGTAAAAGAAGTGTTCCAAGTGTTCCGAACAAGGAAATACGCGGATTTGAGGTCAATTTTTCCTGTTCCTTATGTGTTCCGCAATCGTACCAAGTGTTCCAAACAACAACGAAAGAGAGGAAACACCATGCAAAACTGGATCATCATGGCCCAAAACCACAAGGGCCAGACCATGCGGGCCTGTTCGCAGATTGCGGATGATGAAATCTCGTCCCTGGAAGCGGCGAACCGGCTGGCGGACAAGCTGGAACAGGAAGAACCCGGCTTTATCGTGAAGGAAGCGTACCGCATCCACAAGGACATGAGCCGGGAAGAATTGGAAGCCCTGGACTTCTTCCCCCACGGCTGCCTAGCGGAAGTGATCGTATTTGACCAGTGAAGGGGGGGAACAACGTGGAAGGAAAAGATATGCTTTGCCCTATTACCAGCGTGCGGGGCTTCCCGGAAGGGTGTACTTGCCAGAAAGAGGCCTGCGCCTGGTACGAGCCGGAGCTGAAAAAGTGTTCCGTCCTGGTGATTGCCAAGGAGCTGGAGGAGCACGCCGTGGAGGTATTGAGAGATTTATAAAGCTGGCAATGAAAGGAGAGGCTAAACCATGCAGGAGAAAAAGAAAGCGCCCCTGGAAGCGGCAACTTCCAAGAGCGCAAAAACAGGACATAACCAAGTAGAGAATACCACACCCCAGCGGTTTTTGCAAGCCTCAGATTTGCGGCCCGGGGAGGAAATTATCCGCATCCCCGTTTCTGGAGACTGTCTGGCCGGGGCGGGCATTGAGGACGGGGACACCGTGGGCGTGGCCCTGAACCGCTTCCCACGGCCTCCCAAATTCTACCACCGGGACGGCTACGAGCTGCACGATTTCTGCCTGTGTACCCACCCCGAAAAGACTGGGGACACCCTGCTGGTAAAGGAATATCTCGGCGTAACATTCGGGATGCAGACGGTGGGCACCCGCTACTGGCGGCAGCCCGGGGAAATGCCCAGGGACTTCGCCTTTTGGGGTGCGGAGGTGCTGGGGGTAGTGTTCGCCGTGTGGGACAGCCAGGGCTGGGAGAAGTGGCGCTTGCCCCTTACGATCTTCCCGGAGCGCCTGGGAACGGAAAACACCATCGAGTTTGAGGGTGTGTCGGGTATAGAGACATGGAACAGGAAAGGAGCATGAGCATGGACAACGGTTTTGACACAGCACGGGCTTTATTAACAACACCACCAACCGCAACATGGCGATCAACAACGCAGAAGGGGCGATTGTGATTCACACCCAGGCCACCGACGGCAAGCAGCTGTATAAGGAGCTGGTGCGGGAGATGCAGAAGGACGTGAAGCGGAAGGAGGCTGCCTATGGAAAAAATTGATCGCCACCCTGGTTACAAATTCGAGCGGACGCGCTCTTACCATACAAAAATTTTTCTAGAAAGGTTGATGAATGATGAACTATCCTTGGAAAAAGCCGAAGGAAACACCCATTGAATCCACTCTTGCCCAGGAAGAAGCCGCGCCGATGAAAACTTCTGAATCAGCCACACCTGTTTCCGACCGGGAAAGTTTTGAGCAAGCCCTGCAAGAATACGCGAAAGCCTGTGAAGCTGTGAAGGCCAAAAAAGCGGCCATGTACCGGCGTTTTCAGGAATTGGACGAAAGCCGGAACAACGGCACCAAAGACCAGATGGAGCTACCCCGAAACAACCCCTTTGATTTGGAGCAGGCATGGACAGCCGCCCAGGAGACAGGCTCCCCGGAAAAAATGAAGGAATGGGTTGCCGTGGTGAACGGGCTTTCCGCCTCTGTGCTGCGGGACGATGCTTTCCGCGAGGCGGTGGAAACTACAGCGGCAGCCGTCAAGCCTTACGCGATTCAGCGGGAGAAACAGCTGGAAGCGGAGCTGAAGAAGGCCATTGCCGAAAAAGAACAGGCGGTGAAGGAGCTTTCCGCCAAGGTAAGCAAGGCCCGAAAGGCTTTTGAGGATTTCCGGCGCGAGATCACGGAAAAGCTCGTAAAGCCTTACATAGAAGCGGACAACTTCTTAAAAAACGACATTCCTTCCCTCTTTACCGGGTCTTGTGACGGCGACCACATAGGGATTCACACAGGGCCTCAGTTTTCCGTGGAGACACAGCTAGGCGGGATGCTGCGCGAGGCGGAGAACGCAAACCGGCCTCTGCCCAAGGGTGATCCCTACAAACACCTGGCTGAACACAGAGGAACCTATGACATCCCCGACGGCTGGGTGGGCATGACCCCACACGGCACAGTGGGCGGCAAGCGTCCCAGTGTAGCAGGTGCGAGCGGAACTGTGGAAAGGATTTTCCCGAAGAATATCACGAAATGATAAATTTCTAAACTGAAATTTTCATTTGTGATTTGCGAATTGAGCATCCAAGCAAAGGTGTCGGACTCCCCCCTCGAAAAAAACGGGGAATTTCCTTGGGGGCTTTACTCGGGGCGTTCCACGACATTCCATAGAATTTGGGTCGCGCGCGCACGCGCATAGCGATTAGGGAAAACGCAGGAAGCGCCGCTGTCTGTGGGACAGAAGTGCGGGTTTAAAATGTGCGCCTTTCCAGAAAATGGGGAGGCGCTTTTCCCGTACCCGCAAGCATCGCCGGTGGACACCCGGCGGGGATCACGTTGTCATGGTACGCGGGGAAAGTGTGCAAAAGTGGACACATAAAAAAAGCCCCCTCCCCTCTAGCCCTTGGATCTCCACCCCACCCCGCTGGCTTTTGGAGCTGATGGGGAGGGTGTAAAAGAGGGCTTTCTGCTCAAGAATTTGTTCAAGTTTTGTTCAAGAAAGTTATCAAAAAGCGGCGAATATCAGCGCACGCCAGAAAAAGAGAAAACGCTTAAACCCGCATAAAACCTGGACTTTTCGAACAACAAAAAAGGCAAGAAAAGAAATTTTTCCGCCCTCATAACCCGAAGGTCGTAGGTTCAAATCCTGTTGCCCGCACCAAACAGCGCAAATCCGAACCTTGTCCTTGTTGGAGGATAGGTTCGGATTTACTGTTTTCTAACTTGTTAATCCCACTTCAACATAGAAAGTGGATGGTAAAAATGGCAAAGCGATCCCGAGAATTTGTTACGAAGCAATTTGATTCATCGAATATCCTTCCCGGATCACTGGAAACCTTGCTCATAGCCAGCAGATACCATTTCGTTTTCTTTTAACAGGATGGGATACCTCGGCACAAAAACATCCAATGAACCCTCCTTTTCTAAGGGCTGAGCTTTAATTCCCTGTTTTACACTCGGTACGAACCAGCGTCAAATCCCCGTTTAAGCCTTTGCGGAAGGTGTTTTCCTCATAATAGAAGTCGCAATGGAACACCCCTTCTTCAAAAGTTGGTACAGCGTAGTACAACCGGTTGACCAGTGTGCTTTCGTCCTCAAAGACGTCAAAGTTTCCCAGGGGAACAGCCGCCACCTGCTCCCCCGGTAGTATATACTGGGTTTTTGTCTGAATTTTCATGCTACCTCCTGCGAACTGGGTACTTTCACCAGCTTACCAAATTTATTGGTCATAGAGTTGGCAGAGAAAAAGTGGCAGCTTTATGGCTGAGGGCTTGTGAATAACCCGCTCCACTTTCTGATCATTTCGAGTGTTCCGAAGCAGCTTTCCTGCCAGTTTTTTGTGAGAGATCCATTTTTACTGGAGAATCCCGAACACGGGCAATCCAAAAGCTGAGAAACAACACCTCGTACTTTCGCAAGCGCAAGACCTCCTACTGCAACTGCATACAGTCCTTTACCAACAGGAAAATCTTACCAATCCCCACACCAGTCTACCACGTCCTACAGGACATGGTTTGTCGATATTTGTTGAGATTCTAATATTTTCGAGGGCTGCCAGCCAACATCCCCTGGATAGCCGACACCATTCCGCGTATTTTCTTGATATGAGGTAAACGTCAACTCCAACAATGCAGCAAAAAAGGAACCAGCCATCCCAGAGGGGACGGCTGGTTCCTTTGCCTGTGCTTTCTCTAAATTGGATGCTCCTATGCCCCATCCTCTAGGCCGCGCCTACGGCTCCTGTTATAAGGAAGAAAGTTCCTTTTCACAAGCAGCGGTTCGGCCATTGATGGCAGCAAATAACTTCATATCAAATTTGGGCTCCCGGTTATAGGTGTAAAGGCCGTTTGTTTCCTGCTCCACATCATAAAGCTGCGTATAACAGAACCCAAACATATTGGGATTGTCCAACAGCGCATCTGTCAAATCTCGATACCGGGCAATAAATTCCTCTTCTGTCCGGGGGCCTTGACCGTAACCCCAGGCCCTTTCCACATCCCCCTGAGGATTCCATTTGATTCCACCATACTCGCTGACAAACATGGGTAGCCCTTTTACGTACTGTTGGCGGCCTTTCTCCCGCTGCAAATCGTAAAAATCCCCGCCTGTACGGAAAGCTTCATAGTGAGCCCCAAATTCCTCCGGATCCTGCTCGTAGTCATGCACATCGTAAATATCGGTGATGACATGGTAGTTACCGCTGGTATCGATGCAGGGCCTGGTAGGATCCAACAACTTGGTCACACGGTAGATCATGGCAAGGGTAGCGTCAATCTGCTTTCTCCGGTCCCGGTCCCAAGTCTCATTAAAGGGACACCAGCCTACAATCGCCGGATGATTGAAATCCCGGGTCACCGCGTCCAGCCACTCTCCCTGGAACACCTCCAGCGCTGCCGGATCAGAAAGATCCAGCCCCCAGTTAGCCATTTCTCCCCATACCAGATACCCCATCCGGTCGCAATGATAGAGGAAACGAGGCTCAAATACCTTCTGGTGGAGCCGTGCCCCGTTAAATCCCGCCGCCAGGCTCAGTTCAATATCCCGTACCAGCGTTTTCTCGTCCGGAGCGGTGTAAATGCCGTCTGGATAGAATCCCTGATCCAACACTAACCTCTGGAAAACCGGCCTCCCATTGAGCAGCACTCGCATACCATCGATTCGAATTTCCCGCAAGCCCGCATAGCTCTTCACCCTGTCTTCCCCGAAACGCAGGACAAGGTCATACAGGTTCCCTTCGCCCGCTTCCCAAAGATGGATCTCCGAAAGCGCCAGCGTCACAGTAACCATACCATTCTCCCCGTGCGCGCAAGCCGATCCACAGAAACGCCCCTCAAAGGAAGCTTCAACCGAAAATTCCCCCGCCCCGCAAAGCTCCGCTTGCACCGCCAGGGTTCCAGCAGCACAATTGGGATAATACTTGACAGATTTCACATAGCTGGTTGGCACAAACTCCAGCCACACTGTTTGCCAAATCCCAGTAGTACGTGTATAATCGCAATCATGGGAATCAAACCGCTCGCTTTGTTTGCCACGAGGCTGTTTCCCTTGACGGTTGTCATCGGCGGCGTACACTGTTAAACGGTTTTTACCCTGATGGCATAATTCTGTGATATCATAGCAAAACGATGTATAGCCGCCCCGGTGAACGCCTGCTTTTTTCCCGTTTACGAACACGTGGGACTCGTAATCCACCGCTCCGAAATGGATCAGCACCTTTCCGGAAAGCTGCTCTTTTGTAAGGGGAATTTCACGCAAATACCATACGGCCGGGATAAAATCTTTGTACCCAATACCACTCAGTTCGCTTTCCGGGCAAAACGGGACCGTAATAGTTTGATCCAACGCGTCCCGCTCTTCAAAGTGACGGTCCAGGCCGCTTTTTCCAAAATCAAAAGCAAACTGCCATTCTCCATTTAGATTGACCCAATTTTCCCGTTCAAATTGAGGCTGGGGATATTCCGGCCTTGGAGTGCTATTTTCCATGGTTGACCTCTCCTTTGTGGTAAAATCATTGTGGACGTTCAAACGCCCTTTATTTCTCAAAAGTAGTATACCGCTCGGAAGGATTGGAGCCAATACACAAAAAAAGCAGGAAAGTGAGGATTTCACGCATGGAAGAAAAACTTTTCAGTTTCTTGCCCGACCAGTTTCCAAACCCGGAAGCGTTTTTCGTAGAGCTGACGGGGATAACTTATCCAGATCCCCATTATCGCATTGACCGTGACCGCTCGCCGGTGCTGTGCCTGGAATATGTAATCTCTGGACAAGGATCCGTGAACATAGGGGGACAGTCTTTCGACCCTAAAGCAGGCGACGTGTATCTTTTGCCGATGGGGCTGCACCACCGGTATCGTTCTGACCCCCACAACCCATGGCAAAAAATCTGGATGAATGTACGCGGCACCTTATGTGCCGACTTGCTGGGCGCGTACCATCTTGGGGAAACGTACCACATTCCCCCTTGCCCCCTTCTTGGGCTCTTTCAGGAATTTGTTTCCGTATGTTCCTCTCCCCCTTCCGACCCCTGGGAGCTGGATCGCAGGTGCTCACTGCTGTTCCACGAACTTCTTTCACGGATACGGGCTACTTTATCGGGTCTCCCGAAAACCTCTGCCGGCCCCGCAGAGCAAGCCAGGGATCTGTTGGACCGAAAGCTATACGTCCCCGTTTCCGTAGACGATACCGCTGCCGCTGTCGGGCTCTCTTCTTCCCAGCTTACGCGGCTGTTTTCCGCCCGTTTCGGCGTAACACCCTATCAGTACCTGCTTTCCCGACGTCTGGAAACAGCTTGTTCACTTTTACGCGGGACAGCGCTGCCTGTACGGGAAATCGCTTTTCGCCTTTGTTTTTCAGACGAACATTACTTTTCCACCCTTTTCCACCGTAAAACAGGCCAAACACCTTCCTCATACCGGCGAAATCAAGGCCAAACACAATCATAGCCCCGAGACAACTTATCAAAAGCGGATCTCGTACACTGAAATTTTCCGGGTAAGGGCAACACCATATACGCTGCCATAGCCGTAATAGATCACGGTCCTTTTCCCATCAGCTTCAGTACACCTAAGCTGCGCTGTACGCACCCGGTATTGTAATAACAGACACAGCGGTCAATCATCGTAACATTTTTTACTGATTTCTCCGCACATAACCTCTTTTCAGCTGGACTCAATTCCCCTCTTTTGGATATAAATAATGCCCCCTCCTTGGTGACAGTTCCTTTTCACTGTCTCTCTTTGAGGGAGCATATCAAATCTTCCGATCCCGGCCTTGGCCTGTGTGCTATTCGGTTATGCAATGCATTTACGTCGGTTCAAATCCCACCAGTGCGGGGTTGGGTTCATTCAAAAACGTCACGCCGTGACGGCCCTTTTTTGACCCTCAAGACGCGAAAAAGCCCCGGATTTCCGGGGTTTTTTCGGGGTCACATCTTTTTTGGAAAGTAGACCTGGCTGGGCTGGCGGGATTCGAACCCACGGGATGACGGAGTCAAAGTCCGTTGCCTTACCGCTTGGCGACAGCCCAGTATGGAGAACACGGAGCCTAATTGCAAAAATTAAACTCCGTGTCCATAAAAGTGGGGTGGAAGATGGGACTCGAACCCACGGTCTCCAGAGCCACAATCTGGCGCTTTAACCAACTAAGCTACATCCACCATATTGGCGCGCCAAAAGGGACTCGAACCCCTGGCCTACTGCTTAGAAGGCAGTTGCTCTATCCAGCTGAGCTATTGGCGCATCTTTGGGGGCATCTTTTGGCCCGCATCTCTATTTTCTTTCCGCAGCTGCGGAAGTCCAAAAGCGACCTTTCGCCGCTAGGAAACTTTGGAGCGGGTGATGGGAATCGAACCCACACGACCAGCTTGGAAGGCTGGGGTTCTACCACTGAACTACACCCGCACGTTTTGCGACGGGATTTATTATACCATGCATTCGCCCCATAGTCAAGGAATTTTTGTTTTTTTCCAAACAAAAAAGGGAACGCTTTTTTGCGCTCCCTTCTCACTCTTTTTTACAGGGTTTCCAGCTTCAATTCACCATCCTGCATGGTGAGGGACACACTGGAAATAGCCCCCTCGCCCTGCTCCACCAGGACCATGGCCAACTTGTCTTCCACCATACGCCGGATGTTGTTGCGCAGGTCCCGGGCCCCGCTCTGGCCGTGGATGGACTTCTCCGCCAGGAACGCACACACCTCTTGGGTGTAGACCAGGGTAATCCCCTTCTCCTTCAGGCTGCCCACATATTCATTCAGCATCAATGCAGCGATCTTCTTGTAATCTTCCACATCCAAGGGACGGAATACAACCACCTCATCGATCCGGCTCAAAAATTCGGGACGCAGGAACTCGCCCAGGGCTTTCATCACCTTTTCCCGGTTCATGTCCGCTGCGGTCTTGGCAAAGCCCAATGCGCTTTCCCTGCGCTCGCTGCCCGCGTTGGAAGTCATGACAATAACAGTGTTCTCAAAGTTCACCGTGCGGCCGTGGGCGTCGGTGATGCGGCCCTCGTCCAGGATCTGCAGCAAAATGTTCAGCACATCGGGATGGGCCTTTTCGATCTCGTCAAACAACAGCACCGAGTAGGGCCGGCGCCGGACTTTCTCCGTCAGCTGGCCTGCCTCGTCATAGCCCACATAGCCAGGAGGCGACCCGATGATCTTGGAAACCGAGTGCTTCTCCATAAACTCGGACATATCCAGGCGGATCAGCGTTTCGGGGGTATCGAACAGCTCCTGGGAAAGCACCCGCACCAACTCGGTTTTACCGGTGCCGGTGGGGCCCACAAAGATGAAGGAGGCCGGATGCCGCCGGGGGCTGATCTGCACACGGCTGCGGCGAATAGCCGCGGAGATGGCATTCACCGCCTCGTCCTGGCCGATGATGTGCTGGGAAAGCACCCCTTCCAGGTTGGCTAGCTTCTTCAGTTCATTTTCCTGCACACGGGAAGCAGGGATCCCCGTCCAAAGCTCGATGACCTTGGCCACATCCTGCTCTTCCACCTGGGCGAAGGCACCTTCATCCTCCAGTTTTTTCAGGTTCTCTTCCAGGGTGGCGATGCGGTAGTGGGTCTTGGCCAGCTCCTCATAGTCCACCTGGCTGCCGTCCGCAGGGCTCTGAAGGTCCTGTTCCCGATGGCGCTCCTTGTTCAAAGTCAGCTGGGTTTCATCGTATTCCTCCAGCTTCTTGTTCCGCAAAACCGCGCAGGCACAGGCCTCGTCCAGCAGGTCAATGGCCTTATCCGGCAAGTAGCGGTCGTTGATGTAGCGCTCAGCAAGCACCACCATCCGCCGGACAGTTTGATCGGATACTTTTACCCGGTGGTAACTCTCATAATAGCCCTTGATGCCCCGCAGGATCTCCACAGCGTCCTCAATGGAGGGTTCCGCCACAGTGACCGGCTGGAACCGGCGCTCCAGGGCGGCGTCTTTTTCAATATACTTGCGGTATTCGTTAAAGGTGGTAGCGCCGATCACCTGGATCTCCCCGCGGCTCAGCGCAGGCTTCAGGATATTGGCGGCGTTCATGCTGCCTTCGGCGTCGCCGGTGCCCACCAGGTTGTGGACCTCGTCGATAAACAGGATCACATTGCCATCGGCCTTCACCTCGTCCACCAAACCCTTGATCCGGCTTTCAAACTGCCCCCGGAACTGGGTGCCCGCCACCAGGGCAGTCAAGTCCAGCAGCTGCACCTCTTTGTCCCGCAGCTTGGCAGGCACTTCCCCACGGGCGATGCGCAGGGCCAAGCCTTCCGCCACAGCGGTCTTGCCCACGCCGGGCTCGCCGATCAAACAGGGGTTGTTCTTGGTCCGGCGGGAGAGGATCTGCACCACCCGCTGGATCTCCTTTTCCCGGCCAATGATGTTGTCCAGCAGGCCGTTCCTTGCCTTGGCAGTCAGGTCGGTACAGAAGTTCTGGATGTGCTTCCGCTTCTTCTTGTGGAAGTCCTCCTTCTTCTGCTGGACGCCTGCCCCGCCAAAACCGCCGTTCTCCCCGGGGCTGCCTCCCAGCATCTGGTCCACAGGCAGGGTGGCGGCGCCGCCCGGTGTGAACAGGCCATCCTCTTCCCCGTCGTCCTCGTGGTCCAGGTTCATCAGCTCGGACATCTGGTTGGCGGCAGCTTCCAGTTCCTCATCCGTGATGCCCATTTTTTCCATAATATCGTTGACCGGCTTGATCCCCAGCTCTTTGGCGCAGACCAGGCACAGGCCCTGGGGGTCCTGCCCATTGAGGCCATTAGAAACAAAGACCACTGCCGGACGTTTTTTACAGCGTGTACACAGTAACATGGCACATCGTCCTTTCTCTCGTTTCAGCCCCAGGGCCCTTCCCCTGGGGCTGGTTTGGCAAGCTTCCTCCGCGTCGCCCCCCAATCCCTAAGAGCGGTACTCCTGACTGCCCGCCAGAAAGGTGCACCTTCTCAAAGGTTTAGTATACCAGAAAATCATTTCTGGAATGTGAAGAGGTTGTGAAAAAAACGGGAATTCCCCGGAGCAACACACCCCGGGGCCCGTTTTTCAGCCTTTCCGCTTTTCCCGCACAGTTTTCGCGCGGATCTCATCAGAAAGGGAAAGTTCATATTGGCTGTCATTGGAACGGAGGATCATCAAAAACACTTGGAAATACCGCACCGCGGAATAGATCATCATGGCGACGGTGATGGCCAGCAGCCCGAAGGAAATCACCTCGAATACCATATCCTCCAAGTGAAGGAACCCGTCCATCACCACAATGGTTCCCACGGAAAAGTAGAACATCACCGTGGCCACCTTGCCGTACCACTGGGCAGCGCAAGGGCGTTTTTTCTTCTTCAGCAGCACCACCGCGCAGCAGAGCATCCCCAATTCTTTGACAATAAACACCAGCAGCAGCGGGCCAATGGATGGAAACTTCACCGCCAAACAGACGGCCACCACCCCTTGGGTGAGCTTGTCCGCCAAGGGGTCCAGCATTTTCCCCAGCTCGGTCACCTGGTTCAATTTTCGGGCCAGAAGCCCATCCACGCAGTCGGACAAACCTGAAAGCGCCAGCAGCGTCACGGCCGGCGCCAGCTGGTCTTTTAAAAAAAACCATGCGAAAAATGGGATGATGACGATGCGCAGTACCGAAAGGGCGTTTGGCACGGTTAAGTTTTGGTTGATCGGCTTTTTTTCCTGGGACATGGATTCCTTTTCCCTCACTCTCACAAATCTCGTTTTTTCGCTGACTCCCTTATATCTTACCAGGCAATTCCCTAAAAATCCTCAACAGGCTCACTGGAACAGAATCCCCAAGGGATTCCAATGCACTACAAAACCCGTCAGGTATGACTGGCGCAGCGCCGCTTCCACTTGGGCCTGCGCGTCAGCGGCCAGCATGGGGGTGAACACATGGACGGCCGCCAAAACAATCCAGATGGAAACCACTGCCAAAAACAGGCCAAACACCCCGCCCAGCAGGCCGTCCACCGCATTTAAAACGGGCAGGCGGAATGCCGCTGCCAGCAGGTTGGATACCACCCGCACCAACACCATAAACAGGCAAAACAGCACGATCACTACCAACACCTTGAGAAAGCCCACAAACACCGGCGCCAAAGCCGAAGCGACCAAATCCGCGGCTTGGCCGGACTGCGCCGCCATAGCTTCGGTCACGCTGGCAGCGGTGACACCGCCGCTTTCCAAGGCACGGATCAAAAAATCGGGCAGGGAGGCAAATACCCCCTGCACCATGGTATAGGTATCCCCGTTTCCCAGTTCGATGAGGGATTCCCCAATACGTTCCACCAATGCAGGGCGGAACAGCATATCAAACAGCCATTGGGCCACCGGGCCCCCCAGAATCCCCGCAAAACTGGCAGCGACCACCGCGCCCAAAAAATGGGCCGCGGAACGGATGAATCCCCGGTGGGCGCCAATGGCCACAAACAGGACGCACACAACCGCAATGATCAAATCTAAGGCATATCCCACAGAGGCGCCTCCCTTTCCAAGCGAAAAAGTCCGTTACCTGATAAATATAACACAAACCCCGGATTTCCACAAGCCCTTTGCCCCTTACGGATCTCTTACAGGTACTTCTCCTTGCAAAACCGCGGGGACCGGCCTATAATCAGAGGAGGAACCCAAACAAATTCCCGATTTTTACCAGAAAGGTCTTGATCGAATGGCTGTATATGCCGCTGTTTTCTCCCCCACCGGCACCTCCCAAAAAGGCGCCTGGGCCATTGCTTCCGCTTTGGGGGAAGCCACCCTCATTGACGCCACCTGCGCCCCGGCGCCCCAGCAGGGATTCACCCCGGAAGACCTGGTGGTTTTTGGGGCCCCGGTCTATGGCGGCCGGGTATTCCAAGGGGCCTTAGAGCGCCTCTCCGCCCTACGGGGGCAGAACACCCCTTGCATCGTCACCGTGACCTATGGCAACCGGGACTTTGACGACGCCCTGTTGGAACTCACCGACTTTTGCCGGAAACGGGGCTTTCTCCCCTTTGCCGGGGCTGCCCTGATAGGCGAACACACCTATGGCGCCATCCAGGTAGGCAGGCCCAGCCCGGAGGACTTGCAGCAGGACGCTGCCTTCGCCCTGGAAGCCTGGGACGACCTGCAAGCAGGCTGGCAGGAATTCACCCCTCCCGGGAACCATCCTTACAAAGAGGGCGGCAAAGGCGGCAGCTTTGTGCCCCAGACAAAGGACACCTGCGTCCACTGCGGGCTGTGCCGCCGGCAATGTCCCATGGGGGCCATTGCCGAAGATTGCACCACCATTGACGGGGAGCGGTGCATCTCCTGCTTCCGGTGCGTGAAGCGCTGCCCGGTAAAGGCCAAAGGGGTGTTCACCCCGGAATATGGGCAGTTCGCCGCGGCTTTTTCCGAACGGCTGAAGGAAGCCAAGGAAAACCGCTATTTCCTGCCGAGAAAGTAAATCCATCAAATGCTGAAGGGGCTGTTGCGTCAACGCAGCAGCCCCCTACTTTTTTATTTCCAGGGCAAGGCGCTTTACGAAGCCTGTACCCGCCGTACCTCACTGACCCCCAGCACATAGGCCGCGCTCTCACTGGAAAGGGCAATGCTCTTGGCATCGCTCCCCGCATCCACACGGGCCAGCTCCTGGCCTGTGGTGGAATCAAAAAGCACGAGTTGCCGGTTGATCAATGCCCCCACCGTCCCTCCGTACACAGACAGGGCCGTGATCCGTTCCTCTGACTGGACTTCTACCGGGTCATCCAGATTACGGAATGTCAACAACGTGCAGGCACCGGCGTGTTCATAGGCGGAAACCGACACGTAAGCCTGGCCTCCTGCAAACTGGAAAGCGGTGGGCGTCCGGCCCCCGTAGCTGTACTCCACAAAGGAGAGATCCGAGGAGCGGGCACGGAACAGGGAACTATCTCCCAAAACATAAAGCACGCCATTACTCCCCCAATAGGCGTCCAACAGCAGGTTGTTCCGGACTTCCACTTCCACCGCCGGGGTGGGGTCATCCAGGTTGAACACCGTGATTTTGGAGATCAGCTCGCCCCCCTGGCTCCGGACCGTACAGGCCATGGCCCAGGTACCGTCGCTGTTCAAAGCCAGGGCAGTGATGTAATCTTGCGCAAAATTATAGGTATACTGTACCTCCCCCGTGGCCAGGTACACGGTCATCTCCGAGGCTCCCTCCGCCCCCTGGGTGGCCAAAGCGAACCGGCCATTGGGGGCAATGGCCCCCGCCAAAATGTCCTGGGTGGCGGAGCCATCCAGCTTTGTCCCAGAGCTGTCTGCCACCAAATAGCCGGTGCTGTTCTGGTTGAACAGCAGGTACTTGCCGGATGCAGACTCCAAAACCGGCTGGTTAAAGCTGTGGCGCAGGGAGAGGAGCTCCTGCCCCGAAGGGCCTGTAATGGTCAAGGCAGTGTCGCTGAGGACCACCGCGTTGCCATCCGTGCAGAGGAAGTTGCGCTCGGCTACGGAAGAACCGGTGATGGACAACGGGTAGCCGTCGCCAGTTCCGTCGCCCATGACCTGGATCTGCACCCAATTCCAGATCTTTTCCGGGGTGAGGTTGTCCCGGTTGACCCAGAGGGCCAGCGCCAACACGGCAACCAGCAGCACCACCGCAACCCGGTACACCGCTTTGGGCGTTTGGAAGGGCTTTTTTCCCTTTTCCTCCCCGTCTTCCCCCTCCCCATACTCAATGGCAGCCTGGGGAAGCTCTTCCTCCTGTGGATCGGTTTCTCCCTCCGGGCGGGAAGGCTCCGCCTGCTGCTGGGGCATATGGTCCTTCAGCTGGATGATCTTCCGCTTTCCCTTTTTTTCGCTATGCTTGGCCACTGGATACACTCCTTTCCTCAGCTGCCGCCCTGCTCAATAAAAAACACGGTTCAGGTACAGCCCCTGGGCGGGAGCCGTAGGGCCGGCGGCTTTCCGATCCTTGGCTTCCAAAATGGCGGGGATATCCCCTGGGGCAAACTTTCCCTGCTGCACCCGCAGCAGCGTCCCCACCATGATCCTTACCATGTTGTACAGGAAGCCGTCCGCCGCCACCGTGAAGATGACCATGTCCCCCTGGCGCTCCACCCGGGAGATGGTCACCGTGCGGGTAAGATCCCCTTTCTCCCGGCGGTCCAGGGTACAGAACGAGGTGAAATCATGGCTTCCCAAGTACTGCCGGGCCGCTTGATCCAGCAAAGCCTCATCAATGGGGTACCAATAGTGCAGTGCCCGCCCCCGCAAAAAGGGGTCCTGCACAGGGTGGTTCCAAATCTGGTAGACGTACTCCTTCCCTTTGCAGGAATACCGGGCATGGAAATCCAAGGGGACAGGCTCCACCGACCGCACCGCCACGTCCTCGGGAAGGTAGTGGTTCAGCGCTGCCAACAGCCGTTCCGGCGGGATGGGGCTTTCCGTTTTCACACTGACGCAAAATTCCCGGGCGTGGACACCTGTATCCGTGCGGGAACAGGCTTTGATATCCTCCGGCAGGCCGGTAATCTTTTGCAGCGCCTCCTGGAACACCTGCTGCACGGTGCGGGCGTTTTCCTGGATCTGCCAGCCGTGGTAGGCGGCGCCGTCGTAAGCCAGTTTGATCAAATAATTCCGCTGCATGGCCCACCTCATCACCGGCCCACGGCGGGCAGCAGCAGGTTCAACGCCCCAAAAAGCGCCAACACCGCCAAAGAAAAGGCCAGGACGCACCAATCGCTTTTGCCGAAATGGACCTGCTTCATCTTGGTGCGGCCGTCGCCGCCGTGATAGCACCGGCTCTCCATGGCCACGGCCAAATCGAAGGCCCGGCGGAACGCCGACACAAACAGGGGGATCAGCACCGGCACCAGGGCACGGATCCGCTGGATCAAACTGCCGCTTTCCATATCCGCGCCCCGGGCTTTCTGGGCCGCCATAATCTTGTCGGTCTCCTCCAGCAGCAGGGGTACGAACCGCAGGGCAATGGTCATCATCATGGCAAACTCGTGTACCGGTACCCGCAGCTTGGACAGGGGCTTCAAAAGCCGCTCGATAGCGTCGGTAAGCTGGGTGGGCGAGGTGGTAAATGTCAGCACGGAACTTGCCAGGATCAAGGCGATGATGCGCACCGAAACAAAAATGCAGTTAAAAATCCCAGCAAGGGTGATTTTGAACATCCCAAACTGCACCAAAGGTTCCCCGGTGCCATAGAAAATGTTCAGCACGCCGGTGAATACCACCAGGAACAAGACGGGCTTCACGCTTTTTAAGTACAGTTTCAGGGAGATTTTGGAGAAGGCCATCCCCACGCCAATGTAGGCCACTGCCAACGCAAGCGAGGCAAAGTTCCTCGCCATAAACAGCAGCACAATGGCGTAAACCACCAGGCAGATCTTCATTCGGGAGTCAGTGGAGTGCAAAAGGGACTTCTGGGGGAAATACTGCCCCAGGGTGATATCCGAGATCATCGCAGCTCCTCCTTCCGCTTTAAAATGGGGATCAACTGGTGCAGGGCATCGTCCACTGTCAGGGTGGAGGAGTCCACCGGCAGGCCCATCTTTTGCAGTTTCTGCAGGATTTTGGTGATTTGGGGCACCCGCAGCCCCATCTGTTCCAGCTCTTCCCCCCGGGCAAACACTTTCTTCGTATCGTCCAGCATGGCAGCGTGGCTGTGGTTCATCACCAAAATGCGGTCGGCGGTGCGGCCGATATCCTCCATACTGTGGGACACCAGCAGGACCGTGTTCCCCCGGGCCTTGTGGTACTGGGTGATCTGGGCCAGGAGCACGTCCCGGCCCCTGGGGTCCAAACCGGCGGTAGGCTCGTCCAGGATCAGCACATCCGGGTCCATGGCGATGACACCGGCAATGGCCGCCCGGCGCTTCTCGCCGCCGGACAGTTCAAAAGGGGACTTTTCCAGAAGTTCTTCCTTCAAACCGGTAAAGTGGGCGGCCTCCCGGGCGCGCTCCTCGGCCTCTTGGTCAGAGCAGCCCTTGTTTTTGGGGCCGAACATAATATCTTTCAGCACCGTTTCCTCAAACAGCTGGTACTCGGGGTACTGGAACACCATCCCCACTTTAAAGCGCACCTGGCGGATCTTTTTGGGCTCGGCCCAGATGTCCTTGCCGTCCAGCAGCACTTGGCCGGAGGTGGGCCGCAGCAGCCCGTTGAGCATTTGGATCAACGTGGATTTCCCGCTGCCTGTGTGGCCGATGACCCCTAAAAACTCGCCCTTTTCCACCTGGATGGACACGTTTTCCACCGCGGTTTTTTCAAAGGGTGTACCGGCGCTGTAGCGATAAGCCAGGTCTTTGGTTTCAATAATGGCCAAAACTTGTTTCCCCTTTCCCTTTAATGGCTTTCCCCGGCCAGATACCGCCGGAACATTTTCACACATTCCTCCACGCCCAGCGGCATCCCCGGCAGCTTGATGCCCGTGGCGGACAGCCGGTAAGCCAGCTCGGTGGCCTGGGGCACATCCAGGTCATGGCGTTTCAAAAACTCCACGTCGGAAAACACTTCCCGGGGTGTTCCATCCCGCAGGATATTGCCCTCGTCCATCACCACCACGCGTCCGGCCTGGACTGCTTCGTCCATATAGTGGGTGATCAGCACAATGGTGATGCCCTTTTCCCGGTTCAGCCGCTGGATAGTTTCCATCACCTCGGTGCGGCCCTGGGGATCCAGCATGGCGGTGGGCTCGTCCAGGACAATGCACTTGGTTTCCATGGCGATGATCCCTGCGATGGCCACCCGCTGCTTCTGCCCGCCGGACAGCTTGTGGGGGGCGTGCTCCCGGTATTGGTACATATCCACCGCTTTCAGGGCGGCGTCCACCCGGCGGCGGATCTCCTCTGGGGGGATACCCAGGTTCTCCGGGCCAAAGGCCACGTCCTCTTCCACCACGCCGGCCACCAGCTGGTTATCGGGGTTTTGCAGCACCAACCCCACCCGGCGGCGGACCTCCAGCTGGGTTTCCTCCACGGCGGTGTCGATGCCGTCCACCAGCACTTTCCCGGCGGTGGGAAGCAGCATCCCGTTGAACAGCTTGGCCATGGTGGATTTCCCACAGCCGTTGTGCCCCAAAAGGGCCACGAACTCCCCTTCCTCAATGGAGAGGTCTACCCCGTGTAGGACTTCGTGGGCGTCCACCGACTCTGGGTCGTAGGAAAAACGCACCTGTTGGGCTTGGATAAAGGACATGGGAATCACCTCAAAATAGACGTTAGAAAAAGTTTACGGTTGGGCAAGGGCGCCAGGGCACCCCGGCAAAGGAGGTCACGGCTGTGCCCCGCCGGCCTCCCAAATGGCCGTGCTGCCGCAGGGCAGCACCAAGCCGGTGCTGGTCACCGGCAGGCCGATCTCATCGGAGCTCACCTTGCCTCCGAACCGTTTTTGCAAAAGCACCCCCAGCAGGTACTCCATCACCGAGGGGGAAAGCCCTGTGGTATAGGAGTTGAGGATGAAGAACAGGGGCTTCTCACTGAGCACGGGGACGCACATCTGGATCAAGTCGTAGAGCTGCTCTTCCAGCTTCCACACCTCGCCCCCGGGGCCCCGGCCATAGGAGGGCGGATCCATGATGATGCCGTCGTATGTACGGCCCCGGCGCTGCTCCCGCTGGACAAACTTCACGCAGTCGTCCACCAGCCAGCGCACAGGCCGGCCGGCAAGGGAGCTTGCCTGGGCGTTTTCTTTGGCCCACTGGACCATGCCCTTGCTGGCATCCACGTGGGTGACCGTTGCCCCAGCCTTCATACAGGCCAGGGTGGCCGCCCCCGTGTAGCCAAACAGGTTCAGCACCCGCACAGGGTCTTCCGGCGGGCGGTTGGCGCTGCGGATCTTCTCCATGGCAAACTGCCAGTTGACCGCCTGTTCCGGGAAGATCCCCGTGTGCTTAAAGCCCATGGTCTTCAGCCGGAAGGTCAGCCCCTGCCACTGGATCTTCCACACCGGGGGGACTTTTTTATCGTCAGTCCACTTGCCACCCCCAGAGCTGGACCGCTGGTACCGGGCATGGGCCTGGTTCCAGCGGGGGTCTTTGTGCTCCCCTTTCCAGATGATCTGTGGGTCCGGACGGATCAGGAGGACATCCCCCCAACGCTCCAGCCGTTCCCCATCCAGGGTGTCGATGAGCTCATAATCCTGCCACTGCGCAGCCCGCATTGCCCTCCACCTTTCTTGTTACACCAGTTCTGTTTTGATCACGTCTGCCACATCTTGGGCCAGCTTTTGGATCAGCTGTTCGTCCTTGCCTTCCACCATCACCCGCAGCAGGGGTTCCGTCCCGGAGGGCCGCACAATGATCCGGCCGTCACGTCCCAGGGTTTCCGATGCCTTGTCAATGGCGGCCTTCACCTTGTGGTCGGTGTAGAAGGCCAGCTTGCCTTCCGGGGAAACCTGGATATTCACCATGGTCTGGGGAAAGCGCTGCATCAGTTGGGCCAGGGAGGACAGCTTTGCCTCCCGGCGGCGCATCAGGCTCAACAGCTGGCAGGCAGTGAGCTGGCCGTCGCCGGTGGTGGCAAAATCCCGGAAGATCACATGGCCGCTTTGCTCGCCGCCAAAGTTATAGCCATCCAGCAGCATCTCCTCCAGCACGTAGCGGTCGCCCACCTTGGTGGCCTCAAACTTCATGCCGTTTTCCTCGCAGAAACGCTGGAAGCCCAGGTTGGTCATAATGGTTCCCACCACCGCATTGCCGGCAAGCTTGCCCCGGCTCTTCATATCCATGGCACAGATGGCCATAATAAAGTCGCCATCCACAAAGTTGCCCTGTTCGTCCACCATCAAGCAGCGGTCGGCGTCGCCGTCGAAGGCCACACCGGCATCCATATCGTGCTCTTTCACATAGGCCATCAGGGATTCCATGTGGGTGGAACCGCAGTCCCGGTTGATATTCACGCCATCGGGCTGATCGTGAAGCATCACCACTTGGGCGCCCAGCTCGGTAAAGAGGGTCTGGGCTGTGACGCTGGAAGAGCCGTTGGCGCAGTCGATGGCGATTTTCATGCCGTCCAGGGAGAAGTGGACCGTGTTTTTCACATGGTCGATATAGTCCCGCACGGCGTTTTCCGCGCGGCTGACGGTGCCGATACCATCCTCAGCGGGGAACTCGTGGGAGATATCCTCTTTCCCCAGGATGATATCTTCGATCTTCTCCTCCAGGTCGTCGGGCAGCTTGTAGCCGTTGCCGGAGAAGATCTTGATGCCGTTGTACTCAAAGGAGTTGTGGGAGGCGGAGATCATCACGCCGGCGTCAGCCTTATACTTCTCCACCAGGTATGCCACAGCCGGTGTGGGCACCACGCCCAAGGTCACCACGCTGGCGCCAATGCTGCACAGGCCCGCCGCCATAGCCGTTTCCAGCATATCGGAAGAGAGCCGCGTATCCTTGCCAATGAGCACCCGAGGGTGCCGGTTGGATTTGTTTGTAAGCACTTTGGCAGCTGCCCGGCCCAGTTGGGTGGCCAGTTCACAGGTCAAGTCCTTATTGGCAATGCCGCGGATGCCGTCTGTTCCAAACAATCTTCCCATAATCGATCCATCCTTCCAAGTGGTCTTTTTCTTCAATTAAATTGACAAACGGGATCAATACCCCGCTTGGGTTTCGTGAAAGCCTGCAAATCCTCCGGTCAACGGTCCTCCAAAGCCATTTGGCCGTCGTCCTTCAACCGGTTGGGCACAGGGTACCCCAAATGCAAGTACGCTGAAGCGGTGGCGCAGCGGCCCCGGGGAGTGCGGGTCAAAAAGCCGATCTGCATGAGATAGGGCTCGTTGACGTCCTCAATGGTGACAGCCTCCTCGCCGATGACCGCCGCCAAAGTGTCCAGGCCCACCGGGCCGCCGTTGTAGTTTTCAATCATCGCCCGGAGCATATTCCGGTCGCTGGCATCCAGGCCCAGCTCGTCGATCTCCATCCGGTCCAAGGCGATTTTGGCGGTATTCAAGGTGATGACCCCGCCGCTCATCACCTCGGCAAAATCCCGCACCCGCTTTAAAAGCCGGTTGGCGATCCGGGGCGTGCCCCGGGACCGGGACGCCACTTCCAAAGCGGCGTCCGCCTCTATCTGGGCGTGGAGGATCCCCGCGCTGCGCATGACTATCTTGCCCAGTTCCTGGGGGGAATACAACTCCAGCCGCAGCACCACGCCAAAACGGTCCCGCAGCGGGGCGGAAAGCTGGCCCGCCCTGGTGGTGGCCCCCACCAGGGTGAACCGGGGCAGGGGAAGGTGGTAGGAAGCCGCCATCTGTCCCTTGCCGGTGATGATGTCCAGGGCAAAATCCTCCATGGCCGGGTAGAGGATCTCCTCCACCGTCCGGGGCAAGCGGTGGACCTCGTCGATAAACAGCACATCCCCGGGGCTGAGGTTGGTGAGCAGCGCCGCCAGATCCCCGGGCTTTTCAATGGCCGGGCCGCTGGTAACCCGCAGGTTCACCCCCAGCTCGTTGGCCACGATCCCCGCCAGGGTGGTTTTGCCCAGGCCCGGCGGGCCGTACAGCAGCACATGGTCCAGGGTTTCCTTCCGGCTTTTGGCCGCCTCAATATACACTTTCAGGTTTTCCTTGGCCTTGTCCTGGCCAATATATTCTTCCAGGGTCCGAGGGCGCAAAGGGTTTTCCACCGCCTGATCCTCCGGGGTGTAACCCGGCTCCATCATGCGGTTTTCATAATCCCAGCCGCCCTCCAGATCCATTTCCCCGCCATAGGGTTCTACCGGCATGGGGCTCCCTCCTTTCGTCTATCCGGCGCGGCACTCATTTGCCGCTGCCAAAACTTTTCAGCGCCAAGCGGATCAGCTCCTCCGGGGAAAGGCTGGAATCCAGCTTCCCCACAGCGGCAGCCGCTTCCGAGGCGGAATATCCCAGGGTCACCAGGGCATTCACCGCTTGGGAGGCGTTCCCCGAAACGGAAGGCCCGCCAGGCTGAGGGATCCCCTCCAAAGCCACACCGCCGGAAAGGTCCTTCACCTTGTCCTTCAGCTCCAGCACAATGCGCTGGGCCAGCTTGGGCCCCACGCCGCTGGCTTTGGTAAACCGCTTGGCATCCCCGGCGGCGGCAGCCATGGCCACGTCCTCCGGGGTCAGCTGGGAGAGGATGGCCAGCCCCACCTTCGGCCCCACCCCGTTGATGGCGGTGAGAAGCTTAAAGCAGGAAAGCTCCCCTTTGGTGGCAAAGCCAAACAGGTCCAGGGCGTCTTCCCGGACGTTCAAATAGGTGTACAAGGTGGCCTTCTCCGAAAGCCGTGGCAGAGAGCGCAAAGTGTTCATGGAGGTCATGCACTTGAAGGCCACACCTCCCACATCCACCACGGCGGCCCCCGGCTCTGTGTGGACCAAAGTACCTGTTACAGAATAAATCATGGAATCGTTCCTTTCCCGAAGGGCCATCCTAGGCTCCCCGTCCAAACCACACCGCGCGGCTCCTCAAAACCAGCTGGGCCTGTCAAATCACCTGCTCCGGCTTGTGGTTCCGCCTGAGCAGCCCGCGCCGCAAAGGGGAACCAGCTGCCTGCCCATGGCAGATGGCCAACGCCAGCGCATCGGCCGTGTCGTCCGGCTTGGGCACCTTGGGCAGGCACAGCAGCCGCCGGGTCATCTCTTGGACTTGGGGCTTCAAAGCCTTGCCGTAACCGGTGACGGCCTGCTTTACCTGCATAGGGGTGTACTCATACAAAGGTACCCCGGCCTGGGCCAAGGCAAGCAGGATCACCCCCCGGGCCTCTGCCACGCCGATGCCGGTGGTTTTGTTGTTGGTGAAGTAGAGCTTTTCCACCGCGGCGGCTTCTGGGCGCAGCCGGGTGAGGATCTCCCCCATACCCTGGTAGATCTCCTCCAAACGCCGGCCAAACTCTACGCCTGCGGGGGTGGTGATGGCCCCATACTCCAAAGGGCAGTACCTGCCCCCTGCCGCCTCGATCACGCCGTACCCCACAATGGCATAGCCGGGATCGATCCCTAAGATGCGCACAGCTCCACCCCCCATTTACCTATCCGGTTTATTCTACCACACCTGCGGTGGGCACGCCGCGCAGGCGGCTTTTGAGCCGCCGGGCTGAGCGGAAATACTTTTCTCGCCGCCCGCGTTCCCATTTTCTGCATGGTATTTTACCACACCTGCGGTGGGCACGCCGCGCAGGCGGCTTTTGAGCCGCCGGGCTAAGCGGAAAAACTTTTCTCGCCGCCCGCGTTCCCGTTTTCTGCATGGTATTATACCATAAAGCCCCCCCAGGGTAAAGCCTATTTGCGCCCCCAAGTGACAAACATCGAGGGGAAACAGCAAAGGGGCCTTGAGGGCCCCTTCTCGATTGTATGCGGTTTCCAGCCTGGCAACCACAACCGTTTTACAGCTCCATCTGTTCCCCAGCCGTATCCCCGGCTTCGGGCAAAGCCCCCAGGGCCGGAAGGTTTTTCTTGTAGCGGTTGGGGTTTTGGAGCATCCCTTCCTGATAGACCTGGGCACGCAGCAAGCGCTGTCCCTTCTTCAAGTTCATGGCCTGGACGCCCTGTGTGTTCTTGGTGGTTTTGGGCTGGATCAGCCCCGTGTGGAACAGCAGCATCCGCCCAGAAGAGGCTGTCAGCAACACCTCGCAGTCCTCCCGGATCTGGAGGGCCGCTGCCAAAGGCGACTTGTCGCTATAGGCATTCAAAAGCTTTTTCCGGTTTTGTTTGGTCTGGTAAGCGGAGAGTTCCACCTTGGCCACCTTGCCGTTTTCAAAAAAGAACAGCATATACCCGTCGTACTCATGGGTGACAGCCATATACACGGCCCGCTCGTTCTCCTCCATTTGAGTTTTGGCAGGGATATATTCCCCCAAGACACTGGCCTTTGTTTCGGTAAAATCTGCGGCTTTCAACTTGTAGACCTGGCTCTTGTCGGAGAAGAACAACAGCTCGGCATTGTTTTGCTCTTCCAGCTGCTGGGCGATCTCGTCCCCCTCTTTCAGCTTCTGCTCCCCGCTCATCCGCAGGGACTGGGGGGTAATCTTTTTAAAGTAACCCTCCTTGGTGAAGAACAGGTTCACCGGGTAGTCGGGTACTTCTTCCACGATCTCGGCCTCTTCCACCTCATCGGCATAGAGGATCATGGAGCGCCGGGGCTGGCCGTATTTCTCCGCAACAGCTTCCAGCTCTTTGATGATGATGCCCTTCACCTTGGCCTTAGACCCCAGAATGCCTTCCAGCTGGGCAATCTCCTGCTCCAAGTCCTGGATGTCGTTGGTGCGCTTTAAGATGTATTCCCGGTTCAAATGGCGCAGCTTGATCTCCGCCACATACTCGGCCTGCACCTCATCGATGCCGAAGCCGATCATCAGGTTGGGCACCACCTCGGCCTCTTCCTCGGTTTCCCGCACAATGCGCACCGCTTTGTCGATATCCAGCAAGATCAGCTCCAAGCCCTTGAGTAAGTGGAGCCGCTCTTTCTTCTTTTGCAGGTCGTAATAGGTGCGGCGGCGGACGCACTCCACACGGAAGGCCGTCCACTCCTCCAGCAGTTCCCGCACCCCCAGCACACGGGGCGTCCCGGCGATGAGCACGTTAAAGTTGCAGGCGAAGCTGTCCTCCAAGGTGGTGAGCTTGAAAAGCTTTTGCATCAGCTTATCCGGGTCTGTGCCCCGCTTTAGATCAATGGTGATCTTCAAGCCGTCCAAACCGGTTTCGTCCCGGATATCCGCAACCTCCTTGACTTTCCCCTGCTTCACCAGGTCGATGACCCGCTCCACGATCACTTCAATGGTGGTGGTGGGCGGGATCTGGGTCACGTCGATGCAGTTTGCGCTCTTATCGTAGGCATAGCGGCTGCGCACCCGGAAGCTGCCCCGGCCGGTTTGGTAAATGGAGCCCATCTGGTCCCGGTCGAACAGGATCTGCCCGCCGCCGGGGAAGTCGGGGGCCTGCATAGTCTGAAACAAGTCGGCCTCTGGATCCCGGATGAGGGCGATGGTGGTACGGCAAACCTCCCCCAAGTTAAAGGGGCAGATATTGCTGGCCATGCCCACGGCGATACCTGTGTTGGCATTGACCAGCACGCTGGGGAACGTGGCCGGCAGCAGGGTGGGCTCTTTCATGGTGCTGTCGTAGTTGTCCACAAAGTCCACGGTATCCTTGTCGATATCCTGGAACAGCTCCTTGCAGATGGGGTCAAGCCTGGCTTCCGTATATCGGGAAGCCGCCCAGGCCATGTCCCGGGAATAAGCCTTGCCGAAGTTGCCCTTGGAATCCACATAAGGATGCAGCAGGGCCTCATACCCCCGGGACAGCCGCACCATGGTGTCGTAGATGGCGGTGTCGCCATGGGGGTTCAGCTTCATGGTCTGGCCCACGATGTTGGCGCTTTTCGTCCGGGCAGAACCCAAAAGCCCCATTTTATACATGGTGAAAAGCAGTTTCCGATGGGAGGGCTTGAAGCCGTCGATCTCCGGGATGGCCCGGGAGAGGATGACGCTCATGGCGTAGGGCATAAAATTCTGCCGCAGGGTATCGCTGATATCCTGCTGGACGATCTCGCCTGCCCCGGCGATAAACCCCTGCATTTTGGGGGATCCTCCCCGGAGGGGCTGCCGTTGTTTCTTTGCCATATTCTCTGTTTCCCTCCTCTTTTCAAGACACGTCCAGGTCGTCCAGGTATTCTCCCCCGTGATCGGCGATATAATCCTTCCGGCCGCTCAGGTTGTCCCCCAGCAGCACATCGAACATCTGGGTGGCCTGCTCCACATCCCCGGGCTTGACTTGAATGAGCCGCCGGGTCTTGGGGTTCATGGTGGTCAAGTTCATCATTTCCGGGTCGTTTTCGCCCAGGCCCTTGGATCGCTGGATGGTAAATTTCTGCCCTGCCAGCTCCTGGAGGAACTGCTCCTTTTCCCGCTCGTTATAGGCGAAATAGGTCTTGTCCTTGCAAGTGATCTCATACAGGGGGGATTCTGCAATGAACACCTTGTCCCGGCGGATCAGGTCCGGGGTCAGCCGGTAGAGCATGGTCAGCAGCATGGTACGGATATGGAAGCCGTCCACATCCGCATCGGTGCAGAGGATGACCTTGTTCCAGCGCAAGGCGTTGATATCAAAGGCGCCGATGGACTTGTTGGCCCTGCTTTTCACCTGCACCCCGCAGCCCAGCACTTTGATCAAGTCGGTGATGATCTCGCTTTTAAAGATCTTGTCGTAGTCTGCTTTCAGGCAGTTGAGGATCTTTCCCCGGATAGGCATGATGGCCTGGTAGTTGGGGTCCCGGGCCTGCTTGACAGACCCCAAAGCGGAGTCGCCCTCCACGATGAACAGTTCCCGTTCCTCCACATCCTTGGAACGGCAGTCCACAAACTTAGCCACCCGCCCGGTGATATCCATTTTCGCGGTGAGCTTGCCCTTTAGGTTCAACCGGGTGCGCTCCGCGTCCTCCCGGCTGCGCTTGTTCACCAGCACCTGGCCCGCGATTTTTTCCGCGTCCAGCGGGTTCTCGATAAAGTAGACTTCCAGGTTGTGGCGGAGCATCTCCACCATGGCCTCCTGGATGCCCTTGTTGGTGATGGCCTTTTTGGTCTGGTTTTCGTAGGAAGTCTGGGTGGAGAAGGAGGAGATGACGATCACCAGGCAGTCCTCCACGTCCTGGAAAGTGATCTTGCTCTCGCTTTTATTGTACTTGTTGTTCTGCTTCAGGTAGGCGTCGATCTGGTACACAAAGGCGTTGCGCACAGCCTTGTCAGGTGCGCCGCCGTGCTCCAGCCAGCTGGAGTTGTGATAGTATTCCGCCAAGTGGACCCGGTTGGAAAAGGCCGCCGCCACGTTGATCTTCACATTGTACAGGGGCATATCCGCCCGGTCCCGGACCTTCTTCTCACTCTGCCAAAACTGAACCGGGGTGAGGCTGTCCTCGCCGCAAAGCTCCCGGGCGTGGTCCAAAATGCCGTTCTCATAGCAGAAGTCGGTGGTTTCAAATTTGCCGGGGGCCACCTCGTTTTTCAGGTGGAAGGTGATCCCTGCGTTGACCACGGCTTGGCGCTTGAGCACATCCAGGTAATATTCCAAGGCCACGTCGATGTCGGTAAACACCTGAAGGTCCGGCTTCCATTTGATGAGGGAGCCGGTGTCCTTTTTGCCATAGGGCTCCTTCTTCATACCGCCCACATTTTCCCCGTGCTCAAAGTGCAGGGTATAGCGGCAGCCGTCCCGGCGGATGTCCACATCCATATACTCCGAGGAGTACTGGGTGGCGCACAGGCCCAAACCGTTCAGGCCCAAGGAATACTCGTAGTTCTCGCCGGAGTCGTTGTTGTACTTGCCGCCGGCGTACATCTCGCAGAACACCAGCTCCCAGTTGTAGCGTTCCTCTTTGGTGTTGTAATCCACCGGGATGCCGCGGCCGTGGTCCTCCACCTGCACAGAGTGGTCCAAAAACCGTGTAATGGTGATCTCCTTGCCATACCCCTGCCGGGCCTCGTCGATGGAGTTAGACAAGATCTCAAAGATGGAATGCTGGCAGCCATCAATGCCGTCCGAGCCAAAAATTACCGCGGGCCGCAGCCGGACACGGTCCGCGCCTTTCAGGCTTGTGATACTGTCGTTGCCGTAGGTCTGCTTTTTTGCCATAGTGCCTCCCGTCTACCTGTCAAGCCGATTTACTTTACACACTTGTAAACAGCAAGAAAGGGAATGTATCCCATTCCCTTGGTTGCTGTCTTCTGTTTCGATCAATCCTGCTCCTGGGAACCGGCGGGATCCTCCTGGGAACTAGCCTGGCCCTCTTGGGGCAACCCAGCCTGGGGCTCCTGGCCCAAGATCTGCTGGGTCATGCCGCTGGGGAGCAAATTGCCATCCATCACCTGCTGGAACTCCACGCCGTCCACTTTTTCCTTCTCGAAGAGCACGCCGGCCAGCCGGTGGAGCTCATCCATGTGGTCCTTCAGGATCTTCTCGGTCTTGGCGTAAGCCGTAGAGATGATGGCCTGGATCTCTTCGTCAATCTCCGAAGCGGTCCGCTCGGAGTAGTTGCTGATGTGGCCCATTTCCTTGCCCAGGAACGGGTTGCTGTCGTCGGTGCCGTAGGTGATGGGCCCCAGCTTGTCGCTCATGCCGTACTTGGTCACCATGGCACGGGCGATCTTGGTGGCCCGCTCGATGTCGTTGGATGCGCCGGTGGAGATGTCATCCAGCACCAAAGCCTCGGCAACACGGCCACCCAACAACACTACCAGCTCTTCCCGCATCTCGTCCCGGCTCTGGTAGGTCCGGTCCTCCGTGGGCAAGTGCATGGTATAGCCACCTGCCATACCCCGAGGGATAATGGAGATCTGGTGGACAGGATCCTGGGTATCGCAGTAATAGGTGGCAACCGCATGGCCAGCCTCGTGGTACGCGGTAAGCTTCTTTTCCTTTTCGCTCATGACACGGCTCTTCTTCTCCGTACCCACCACCACCTTGATAGTGGCCTCCTCGATCTCTTCCATGGTGATGGCCCGATGATTCTTCCGGGCTGCCAGCAGGGCGGCTTCGTTGAGAAGGTTCTCCAGGTCGGCGCCGGTAAAGCCGGCGGTGGACTTGGCAATGGTGGAAAGCACCACGTCGGGAGCCAGGGGCTTGCCCTTGGCGTGGACCCGCAAAATTTCCTCACGGCCCTTGATGTCGGGATAGCCCACCATCACCTGTCGGTCAAACCGGCCGGGACGCATCAAGGCAGGATCCAGGATGTCGGGGCGGTTGGTGGCGGCGATCATGATGACGCCCTCGTTGGCGCCAAAACCGTCCATTTCCACCAGCAGCTGGTTCAAGGTCTGCTCACGCTCGTCGTGACCGCCGCCCAGGCCAGCGCCTCTCTGGCGGCCCACGGCGTCGATCTCATCGATGAAAATGATGCAGGGATGGTTTTTCTTGGCTTTATCGAACAGGTCGCGGACACGGGAAGCGCCCACGCCCACAAACATTTCCACAAAGTCAGAACCGGAAATAGAGAAGAACGGCACACCGGCTTCACCAGCCACGGCCCGGGCCAACAGGGTTTTACCGGTACCGGGAGGGCCCACCAGCAGCACACCCTTGGGGATCCGGGCGCCCAGGGAGTTATACTTGTTGGGATTTTTGAGGAACTCCACGATCTCCCGCAGTTCTTCCTTTTCCTCATCAGCGCCGGCCACGTCAGCAAAGGTGGTCTTTCGCTTTTCGTCGCTCATTTGCTTGATCTTGGCTTTGCCGAAGTTCATCTGCTTGTCGCCGCCCATGCTGCTGCCAAGCCTTCGCATCATGATCACCCAGAAGATGATCAAGCCCACAAACAAAATCAACGTGGGCAGCAGGCTGATAAACCAGCTGGTTTCCGCCGGCCGGAGGATATCCTGCACCATCTTGTTGTCAGGATGGTCCTCATTGTACTGGTCGATGTCCTCCTTAACGTCCATGTAGAACAAATCCACACTGGGGAGCACATAGCCAATGGTCTTCCCATCCTCCAGCGTAATAGCCATTTCCCCAGTGCCCAGGTTCAGCTGGTATTTGCTCACCTGCTGGGTCTGGAAGTAATCGATAATGTCAGAGTACTTATAGGTCGCCTGCTGGGGCGTCCGGTTGTTGAAAAGGAAGATGATGATAAACAGCACCACCACCGGGATCCCAATATACAACAACAGGTTTCGGATCTTTTTCTGATTGCCGTCCAAGAATTTGCCCTCCTAAGTTTCAATAGAACTCTATCCGCTTTCTTCCCTTTTTATTCGTACACAGAGGGTTTTAATACGCCCACAAAGGGAAGGTTGCGGTATTTTTCATCGTAATCCAGCCCGTAGCCCACAATGAAAGCGTCGGGGATCTGGGCGCCCACATAGGTGGGGAACACTTCCACTTCCCGCCGTTCGGGCTTGTCGAACAGCGTACAGATCCGGATGCTCCTGGGCCCCCGGGATTGGAGCAGCTCCATCAGGTAGCTCAGGGTTTTGCCGCTGTCCAAAATGTCCTCCACAATGACAATGTCATAGTCTTTCAGTTCCAGATCCAGATCCTTGACGATCTTTACCACTCCGGAGGTTTTCACCCCAGAACCGTAGCTGGAAGTGGCCATAAAGTCGATGCGGGCAGGAATGGTGACGGCCCGCATTAAGTCGGCCATAAAGACCACCGAGCCTTTCAGCACGCTGACCAGCAGCAGTTTCTTCCCCTCATAGTCCCGGGAGATCTCGCTGCCTACGCGCTCCACGATCTGCGCGATCTGCTCTTCTGTAAACAACACTTCTTCAATATCTTGCCGCATTCCGCATTCTGATTTCATACGCGTTCGTCCCTTTCCCAAGAAAACCTGGTTTCTCAAGCTCTTTCCCTTTCGCGGATGTCCACCAGCAGCGCCCGCTTGGTGCGCCCTGTCACCTGGAAGCCCTCCGCCGGCCCCACACCTTCACAAAAGACAAGCTGTCCTGCCACTTCCAGCAAGACCACCCGCCCCCTTTGAAGCACAGGGATCTTCTGTTCCTGAAACAGCTGTTTCATACTTTTCGAAAGCCGCCTCCCCGCGGGAGAAAAGCAGTCCCCTTCCCGCCTGGAACGCGCCCTCAAATTTCCTGTAATTATATCATAGTCCAAAGCGTTTTTAAATAACAAATTGTGAATTTTTGGAGAGTTCTCCCCCTGGGAAAGGGGTTTTACCTGCAAAAATAAGGTCTTTCCGCAGGGCAGGTCTGTTTTTCCCAGGGTCACTTCCCGTGAAAAACCCTCTGTCTCCCTCGCCGATCCCGGTTTCTTCAAAGACAACACCCCTTGGGAACACTGGGCCAGGAAGCCACCCGGCAAACCCGTTTCCCCGCCTTGGGCCAGGCAGCGGCACAGGGCGTCCACGTGCTGCTTCTCCAAGGGCGGTATCCCCTGCTCCCGGCAAAACGACCGGAGCGCCCTGGTTCGGACAGCCCGGTGGGAAGTCCCCAACAGTGCGGCATCCAAGCCCCAGGGGACACGGGCTTTCTTCAACAGGGAGGACGCCTGCTCTTCCAGAAAACTTTCATCCTGGGACAGTGTACCCACCATGCGGGAAACCGCCTCCAGCACCTGGGGGTTCAGCTCTTCCAGCACAGGGAGCACCTGGTGCCGCAGCCGGTTGCGGGTATACTTCTGGGAGAGATTGGAGCTGTCGGTCACATAAGAGAGCCCTTCCCGGCGGCAGTAAGCCTCGATCTCCTCTCGGGGGACTTTCAGCAGGGGACGCAAGACCTTCCCCCGGCTGTAAGGGATGCCCAAAAGCCCCGGCAAAGACGTCCCACGGCACAGGTGCAGCAGGATGGTTTCCAGATTATCATTGGCATTGTGGGCGGTGAGAATGCGGTCCTCCCTGCCCGGGGCCAGGTTTTCGAAAAAACGGTACCGGACATTCCGGCCGCACTCTTCCAAACCCAGCCCCTCTTGGCGAGCCAAAGCGGCCACATCTTCCCGCAGAACTTCCAGCCGCAGGCCGTGCCCCTTGGCAAAAGCCCTGCAAACCTCCTCGTCCCGCTGGGATTCCTCCCCCCGCAGCTGATGGTTCACATGGGCCAGCACCAGCCGCCGGGGGTCCACTTTCCCCAACAGCCAGTGGCACAGGGCGGTGGAGTCCGCCCCGCCGGAAAACCCCACTACGATCAAGCCCTGTTGGGGCAGGCCGGAGAGATCCCCTGCCGCCAAAAGCTCACTCATGGCGGATGACCTCCCGGGAGGTGTAGCGCATATACTCGCCCTGCCAATGGACGGGGATGGACTTGGTTTCACCGTGGCGGTTTTTGGCCACGATGATCTCCGCGGCGTTCTGATCCATGTCCTCGGTGAGCTGGCCGCCCTCGCTGGTGGCGTTGTAAGCTTCCCGGTGGAGGAAAATGACGATGTCGGCATCCTGTTCGATAGAGCCGGAGTCACGCAGTTCAGACAAGCCGGGCCGGTGGTCTTTGGTGCGGTCCGTAGGACGGCGCAGCTGGGACAAGGCCATCAACGGCACGTTCAGCTCCTTGGCCATCACCTTCAGGTTCCGGGTGATCTCGGAGATCTCGTTGACTCGGTTGTCCGTGCGGCGGCTGCCGGTCATCAGCTGCAAGTAGTCCACGATCACCAGGTCCACGTGGTCCAGGCGGCGCAGCTTGCCCTGCATTTCCAGCACCGTCAGGCCGGGGCTGTCGTCGATATACAGGTCCGCGCGGCGGAGGATGTCCCCTGCCTCGATCAGGCGGGCCCACTCAGCCTCAGTCAGGTCCCCCGCCCGAAGCTTGGTGCCCTCCACCAGTGCCTCGCTGGCAAGCAGACGGGAAGCCAGCTGTTCCCGGCCCATTTCCAGGGAGAAAAAGGCCACCCGCCGCTTGGCGGTCACTGCCACGTGCCGGGCGATATTCAGCCCCAAGCTGGTTTTGCCCACGCCGGGACGGGCCGCCAAGACGATCAAGTCCGAGCGGTTCAGGCCGGTGATGGTGCTGTCCAGCTCTTTGATGCCGGTGGGCAGCCCCTGGTACTTCTCACGGTCCGCGGAATTGAGCTTGTCCAGCCGGTCAAAGGTTTCCAGCAGGATCTCCCGAACCGGCTGCAGGCCTTTGTCGCTTTTCCCCTGGCGGATGTCGTAGATCCGGCGCTCGGCGGAGTCCAGCAGCAGGGACACTTCCCGCTCCCCGGAGGTGGCGTCATCCAGGATGCCCCGGGCCGCCTGCATCAACGTGCGCAGGTCATATTTGTCCCGGACGATGTTGGCGTAGGTTTCCACATGGGAGATCGAGGGCACCAACTGGGCCAGCTGGGTGAGGTACACTTTCCCCGTGGCCTCGTCAAAATCCGGTTCCTCTTTCAGCCGTTCCAACACGGTGACAAAATCCACCGGTTGGCCCAGGGCGAACATCTCCACCATGGCGCCGTAGATCATGCGGTTGTTCACCGCGTAAAAATACCTGGGCTGGGGCAGGATATCCACCACCGCCGCCAAACAGGACGGCTCCAGCAGGATGGCCCCCAGCACCGACTGTTCCGCCTCCAAACTAAAAGGCATACTCATCCCCGGCTGTGCCTGGCTGTCCAGATAGCCCTCTGTACCACCGCCATACTCCATCGCCACCGCCTCCTCTCACGCAAAAAGGGGCGCCCCGCACCGCGAGGCCGTTCCCCTTACTTCTTTTCGCAAACCGCCACACTCATGGAAGCGGTGATACCGCCGTAGAACTTCACCTCGAAGGGGTAAGTCCCGAAGGCTTTGATATCCATGGACAGTGCGATTTTCCGCTTGTCCACCTCGATGGAGAATTCCCGCTTGATCTCTTCGGCGATCTCCTTGGCGGTGACAGAGCCGAAGATCCGTCCAGCCTGGCCGGGCTTGGCATAGATCTTCAGGGTCTTGCCGGAGAGGGCCTCCGCGTTCTTTTTGGCGTTCTCCGTTTCCGTCTTGATCTTATACTCCCGGGAAGCCTCGGCGTTTTTCAGCTCGTTCATGGCCTGGGCGTTGGCCTCTTTGGCCAGCTTGCGGGGCATCAGGAAGTTCCGGGCGTAGCCGTCGGAAACGTTCACCAGTTCCCCCTTTTTTCCAATGGACTTCACATCTTGCAGCAATACCACTTTCATGGTCGATCCACCCTTTCGTTTTTAATTAAATGGAATCTTCTGTCAGCTTTGCGCGGAAACCTCCTCCAGCTTGCCGTCCAGTACGCGGACCAGCTCCTGGCGGACATCCCCCACAGCCGTGTTCTTGATCTGGGCGCCGGCCATGGTGAAATGGCCGCCCCCACCGAACTCTTCCAAAATCACCTGGACGTTCACATCCCCCAGGCTGCGGGCGGAAATATTCACATCCCCGCCGGAACGGTACAGCACAAAGGAGGCCTGGACCCCCCGGATGGACAGCAGCTCGTCGGCCGCCTGGGCCGCCGGGATCCGCAAGTCTCCCCGGTCCTGGCTGGAAGTGGCAATGGCACACCCTTTATAGATCTCCGCCCCGGAAACCAATTGGGACTTCTGCTTGTAGGTGTCCAAAGAGTCGGAAAAGAGCTTTTTCACGGCAATCGTGTCCGCGCCCCGGCGCCGCAAAAACGCGGAAGCTTCAAAAGTGCGTACGCCGGTCTTCATCACAAAGTTGTTGGTATCCAGCATAATGCCCGCCAACAGCGCCTGGGCGTCCACCGCGTCAATGGAAGAAGCCTTGATGTACTGGGCCAGTTCCGTCACCATTTCCGAGGCGGAACTGGCATAGGGCTCATGGTAGAAAATCAAGGCGTTTTTGATATGGGAAACCATCATCCGGTGATGGTCGATCACCACCACACGGGGCACCCGTTCCAGCAGTTCCCGGCTCTCCACAAAATCCACCGAATGGGTGTCCACCACGATCAGCAGGGAGCGGTCTGTAGCGGACTGCAACGCCTCCAGCGGACTGACGAACAAGGGCTGCTCCGGATAGGCTTCCTCAGCCATTTCCACCAAGGGGCCGGCCAAGGTCTGGTTTCCGTTGAGAACAACGTGCGCCGGCTTTTCCAAGCCCTTGTGGATAGCCGCCCACATCCCCACCGCGCTGCCCACGCTGTCCAGGTCCGAATTTTTGTGCCCCATGATGAACACCTGGTCGCTGGCCTTGATGTGGTCGGAGAGGGTGGCGGCTATAACGCGCGTCCGCACCTTATCCCGCTTTTCCACACCTTTCGAGAGGCCGCCGAAGAACTCATAGGAGTCGCCCTCCTGCTTGACAGCCACTTGGTCGCCGCCCCGGCCCAATGCCATGTCCAGGGCCTGGCGGGCCCAGCGCTCGCTTTCGGCCGCGTCTTTGGCCCCCCGGCCCACCCCAATGGACACGGTGGCACTCATATTGTTCCGGGCGCTCCGGATGGCGCGGACTTCGTCCAGCACCCGGAACCGCTTTTGCTTGGCCTGCTCGATGTGAGCGTCATCCACCACAAACAGGTAGCGGCTGCTGTCTAAGCGGTAAATAAAACCGTTCATCTCCTGGATTACCCAGCGGCGCAATATGGCGTCCACTTCACCGGTTACGCGGGAGTCGTCCCCGCCCAGGCTGTCCCGGACAAGCTCCTCCCGGTTGTCAAAGGAGGCCAGGCACACCACCGGCCTGCGCTCCCGGAACTCTTTGCTGATGGCTTTGAAGGTGGTGTCGTCTACAAAGTAGAGGATATACCCGGCCTTGGAGCGGGCACCGTACACCGTGTACTCCCGGCCGCCATGGGAAACAGCCGCCCCATGCTCGCTCATCACCTGGCGGAAGGTCTTGGGGTAGATATACTTGAGCACATTGTCCCCCAAAAACCGCTTGCCACCGCACAGGGACCCGGCAAATGCCTCGTTGGCCCACACAATGTCCCCGGCGGGCGCCACCACGGCCACCGGCAGGGCAAATGCCTGGAACGCAGCCTCATCCTCCCCGCTGAGCACCCGCTGGGCAGCTTTCACCGTAGTGGAGATATTCCTGCGGTACAGCACATCGCTGACCAGCACGGCCAATACCGCCAGGGCCGCCACAGTGCCCTCGATCAAAAACAGGATCTTATTGTAGCGCCAGGTGGCCAGCGCCATCAGCACCATCGCCCCCGCCATCAGATAGAACAAGGGGGAAACCACCCATACCTTTTTCCGATTCACGCAGCCTCACATCCCTCTGTCAGCCTTCACTTACGCCCGAATCCCCTCACACCTCCATGATGATGGGAAGGATCATGGGGTTACGGCGGGTTTTCTGATATAAAAAGCGGGAGAGCTCATCTTTAATGCTCTGCTTCATGCCGCTCCAGTCCCGCACATGGTGCCGGGCGCATTCCTCCAGAGTATTATACACCAGATCCCGGGCTTCGTCCATAAGAGCCTCGGACTCCCGCACATACACAAATCCCCGGGACACGATGTCCGGCCCGGAAACCACTTTGCCCGTGGCGGAATCGATGGAGCACACCGCAACGATCAGGCCGTCCTCCGACAGGTGTTTCCGGTCCCGCAGGACGATGCTTCCCACGTCGCCAACGCCCAGGCCGTCCACCAGGACCTCCCCGGCAGGCACATCAGGCAGCTGCTTCATATGCTCTTCCGAAAGTTCCAGCACATTGCCCACAGCCCCAATGAAGATATTCTCCCGGGGCATCCCCATGGCCATGGACAGGCCGGCGTGCTTTTGCAGGTGCTTCTGCTCGCCGTGGACAGGGATAAAATACTTGGGCCGGGTCAGGGCCTGCATCAGCTTCAGTTCCTCCTGGCAGGCGTGCCCCGACACATGGACCTCGTACATACTTTCATAGATGACCGTGCAGCCCTGTTTTAAAAGCTCATCCACCACAGCGCCCACAGTCTTTTCGTTGCCGGGAATGGGCCTGGCGGAGAGGATGATAAAATCGTTGGGGTTGATGGCCACCTGCCGGTGGTCGGAAAAAGCCATCCGGGTCAGGGCCGACATGGGCTCACCCTGGCTGCCGGTGGTGATCAGCACCAGCTGGCCGGGCTCATAGCGGTTGATCAAGTTCAAGTCTACCAGCACGCCGTCAGGCACATGGAGATACCCCAGTTCGCTGGCGATGCTCATGACATTCACCATGCTACGGCCGGAAAGGGCCACTTTGCGGCCATATTTCACCGCGCAGTTGATGATCATTTGCACACGGCTGATGGAAGAGGCAAAGGTGGCTACGATGATTCGCTTGCCCTCTGCCCGCAGGAACAGGGAGTCCAGTGAGTTGTTCACCGTCTGCTCTGTCTGGGTATAGCCGGGACGCTCCGCGTTGGTGGAGTCTGCCAACAGGGCCAACACGCCCTCCTTGCCCAGCTCTGCAAAGCGGCACAGGTCGATCATACCGCCCTCGGCAGGCGTCATATCGATCTTAAAGTCGCCGGTATGGACCACGGTGCCTGCCGGGCTGTGGATGGCCAGGGCCACCGCGTCCGCCACCGAGTGGTTCACATGGATCAGCTCCACATCCATGCAGCCCAGCTGGATATGGGACCCGGCGGGGGTGACGTGGAGGTTGGCGGAGCTCAAATTGTGTTCTTTCAGCTTGCATTCGATCAGGCCGATGGTCAGGGCCGTGCCATACACAGGCACATTCAGCTTTTTCAACAGGTAGGGCACAGCGCCGATGTGGTCCTCATGGCCGTGGGTGATCACCACGCCCCGGATCCGCTCCCGGTTTTTCTCCACAAAGGCAAAATCGGGGATGACGCTGTCCACGCCGGGCATATCCTCGTCCGGGAAAGACAGGCCGCAGTCCACAATGACCATATCCCCCTGGCACTCGTACAGGGTGAAGTTTTTGCCGATCTCATTGAGGCCTCCCAGGAAATACACCTTGATGGGCGGCTTTTTGGACTTTTGGGAGCGGCCCCCCCTGCCTTTCCGGGTGGCGCGCTTCTCTTGGGCCTCCTGCTGGGCGCGGATGGCCTCCAGCTGGGCCGCCGTCTGGCTGATGGCGGGCTTTTGAGGTTTTCGGCTCCCCCGTGCAGGGGCCTTGCGGCCGGTTTCTGTTTTTTTCTTCCCGGTGGACGCAGCTTTTTCAGCTGTCTTTTTGGTTTCTGTTTTCTTTGTTTCCGTCTTTTTAGATTCCGCTTTCCCGCGGCCCCGCTGGGCCGTACGTTCGGTAGTCTTCTTCGCCGCCGTCTTCTTGGGGCCGGCGATCTTGCCAATCTTCGGGGCATCGGCTGCCCCACTGAGGACCTGGTCCTGCTGGCGGTTCTTTTCCCCTGCGGGGGAGCGGCGTGTCCGCGTTGCCTTCTTTTCTTTTCCGTTCTCTGTCACGAAATGTTCCTCCTTAGATTCGGTGATCCGCAAATTACATCTTCTTTTGGTCCTGTGAAAGAGAGCCGGGTATCCCCCCAACACCCGCCTTCCCGGCGCGTTGGATGGGAAATGGAGCCAGCATGAGCAGCGCCGCGGAAATCCCTCCCGGCGCTTGCCCATCCCTATTCCATGTCTCAATCTGATCTCGGGCCACAGGGGCATTGCCCCCAAGGCGCGGCGCACCCTTAGTCCCGTTTTATCCCGGCCCTTAATTCCGCTCTATCAAAATACGGCTCGCTGCCGCAGTGATGCCAAAAGGAAGTTTGCCCCCTTTTTGGGGCGTCCCATACGGGGTGTCCCCGTGCAATATAGATATTTTACCGTTTTGCCTCCTGCCTGTCAAGCAAAAGGGGCGGCCCGGCGGCCGGAAGCCCCTCTGGGAAAAAATTTCCGCGCCAGGCCATTCAGGTATTGAAAAGTATACTAAAATGGTGTATATTTAACTCGTCCCAGACAAATACTGGCGGAAAGGGGGCTTTCTCCCCCCGGTTCCGCTTGGGGGCGGGGATACCCGCTCCACCGTGAAATTCGAGAAAGGATGTGTCATTCCATGAACAAGAAGGTTTATGCGGACAACGCCGCCACCACCGCTGTTTCCCCTCAGGTGCTGGAGGCCATGCTCCCCTTCTATAAAGAAGTATACGGCAACCCCTCCAGCTTGTATTCCTTGGGCCAGGAGGCCAAGGCCCCCTTGGAGGAAGCCCGTGAAACAGTGGCCCGCTGCCTGGGCGCCCAAGCCCGGGAGATCTACTTCACCAGCTGCGGCACGGAAAGCGACAACTGGGCCCTTAAAGGCGCAGCCCACGCCATGAAGAAAAAGGGCAAAAACCACATTATCACCTCTGCATTTGAACACCACGCGGTGCTGCACACCTGCCAAGCCCTGGAACAAGAGGGCTTTACCGTCACCTATCTGCCCGTCCACGAAAACGGCATCGTCCGGCCGGAAGAGCTGGAGGCCGCCATCACTGAGGAAACGGGTCTGGTAACCATTATGTACGCCAACAACGAGATCGGCACCATCCAGCCCATCCCGGAGATCGGCGCTATCTGCAAGGCCCGCGGGGTGCTGTTCCACACCGATGCCGTCCAGGCGGTGGGCAACGTGGCCATTGACGTGAACGAACAGAACATCGATATGTTGTCCCTGTCCGGCCACAAGCTCCACGCCCCCAAAGGGGTGGGCGCCCTGTATGTGCGCGCCGGCGTGGTGATCCAAAACTTCATGGACGGCGGCGCCCAGGAGCGGGGCAAGCGGGGCGGCACGGAAAACGTGGCCTCCATTGTGGGCCTTGCCAAGGCCATGGAGCTGGCCTGCTCCACCATCCCGGAGCGGCAGGCACGGCTTTCCGCCATGCGGGACAAGCTGATCGACGCCATTTTGAAGATCGACCGCTGCCGCCTGAACGGCGACCGGGAACACCGGCTGCCCGGCAACGCGAGCTTCTGCTTCCAAGGGGTGGAGGGCGAATCCCTGCTGCTGATGCTGGACCTCAAGGGCATCAGCGCCTCTTCCGGTTCCGCCTGCACCAGCGGCTCCCTGGACCCCAGCCATGTGCTGTTATCCATCGGCCTGCCCCACGAGGTGGCCCACGGTTCCCTGCGGCTGTCCTTTGGGGACTACAACACCATGGAGGACGTGGACTACATCATTGAAACCCTGCCCCCCATCATTGAGCGGCTGCGCTCCATGTCCCCCCTGTGGGACGCCATCCAGCAGGGCAGGGTCCATTACGACCAGTATATGTAAACCAAACTGGGCCGCCGGGACACTCCCGGGCGGCGCGGATGAAATACGATCAAAAGAAAGGACTGACTTTTTATGGCATACAGCGCAAAGGTCATGGACCATTTCGCCAACCCCCGGAACGTGGGGGAAATGCAGGACTACAGCGGCGTGGGGGAAGTTGGCAACCCCAAGTGCGGCGACATCATGCGGATGTACATCAAAGTGGAAAATAACGTGATCACCGACGTTTCCTTCATGACCTTCGGCTGCGGGGCGGCTATTGCCACCAGCAGCATGGCCACGGAAATGATCAAGGGCAAGACCCTTGACGACGCCCTGAAGCTGACCAACAAAGCCGTGATGGAGGCCCTGGACGGGCTGCCGCCGGTGAAGGTGCATTGCTCCGTGTTGGCGGAACAGGCCATCAAGGCAGCTGTGGCAGACTACTACAAGCGCCAGGGCATTGACCCCACCCCCATCGTGGGCGAGCTCACTGAGTGCGACGCCTGCCACATTTAAGAGCCCAAGGAAGAGCCATCCGGAAAAAGCAGCTGCTTTTTCCGGATGTTTCTCTTTTTCGCTTTTTGGGGAAGAAATTTTTTCATGACCCGGCGTCACCTCTTGCTTGTGACCCTGCGTCATACGCTATGCTGATGCCAAGGAGGTGAGTTCTATGTCGCTTTACACCACCGGGGAAATCGCCAAACTTGCAGGGGTTTCCGTGCGCACCGTCCAGTTCTACGACCGCAAGGGGATCCTCCCGCCCTCCCAGCTCAGCGAGGGGGGACGGCGGCTGTACTCCCAGGAGGACCTGGGCAAACTCCAGCGCATCTGCCTGTGGAAAACCATGGGGCTTTCCCTGGAAGCCATCAAAGGCATCCTGGAGAGCCAAAATGCCGACAAGGTGTTGGAACTCCTGTTGGAGCAGCAGGCCAAAGCGCTGGAAGAGGACATCCAGGACCGGCAGCAGCAACTGCGGTCTATCCGTGCCCTGGAAGAGAACCTGAAAAGTGCGGAAAAGATCCCGGTCAATTCCATTTCCGACATGGAACAGCTTATGAAAAACAAACAAAAACTGCGGAAAATCCACGGGGTGATGATCGCCTTGGGCGTCATCATGGATCTGCTCCAGATCGCCGGCCTGATCCTCTGGATCGTCCAGGGGATCTGGCAGCCATTTGTGGTTTGCTTTGCCGTGGCCGTTGTGATCGGCGTGCTCCTCACCCGGTACTACTACCGCAGCACGGAATACCTCTGCCCTGCCTGCGGCGCCAGGTTCCGGCCGGGAGTGAAGGAATTCCTCTTTTCCAAACACACCCCCAAGACCCGGAAGCTCACTTGCTCTCACTGTGGGGAAAAGGACTACTGCGTAGAGGTGGCTGCCCCTTAAATAGGCGCAGGTAACCAAAGCAGGCAACCAAAAAAGGAGCCGCTGCAGCGGCTCCTTTCCTTCTTTTTGGGGGATCAAGGGAAGCCCCTCCCACAAGTCTGTTTCAAAATGGCTTCGGCCGCCTCTTCCGGGGACAGGCCGTCGGTCCACACCTTTTCCGTTTTCAGAGCGCTGTACAGGGGCAAACGCTGCTGGCTGCGCTCCCAAACGTCCCAGGAACGCACACCCCGCTCCACATCTTTCCCGATGCGGGCCTGGATGGTTTCCGGCTTGACCATCAGCGTCACCGGATACACCTCTACGCCCTCCAGATCCAGCTTGGACAGCAGCGTGTCCAGGATCTCCTGCTGGTGCATCACCCAACAGAAGATCACCGACTGGTACGCGGAACACCGCAAAAACTGCCCCAGCAAAAAGGCGATGTTCTCCTGAACCATGGCAGTGGTTTCCGCCGTCACCTGGAAAGGCTCCATGTCCCAGCACCAGTCCCCGTCTAAAAAGGCGCAGGGGACCAGCTGCTTTTTCAGAGCCTGGCAAGTGGTGGTCTTGCCCACCCCCATGGTACCGCCAATAAGGAAGAGCCGTTTTTCCACAAGTATTCCCCTTTCTGTGGAAACTTTCACACCGCCCTACCGAGCTTTCTCCCGGGAGAGAGCGGCACACCTCTTAAGAAAGCTGGTCAATAAAGTAGGCGTTGGTGCCGGCAAACAGCCCCCGGCTGTCCCGGATCTGGATGCGGAACCAGCCCTCTTTCCCGTCCAGGGGGAACTGGGCCTGGGTCAGGCTCTCTCCGGGATTTATCACGGCTTTGTAGGAATCGCGGCCCTCCAAGGTGACAAAGATCTTCTCCACCGGGGAGGATTCCACTTTCAACACGTTGTTTTCAATGGACACCCCTTTCAGCTCCGGCCCCTGGGACCAGTAGAACCGGCCATCCCGCAGGGCCTGGATCACCGCCGGATAGGTGAGTTCTTGGGCGGCGATCATCACGTACCCGCCAAAAGAATCGTTTAAGGGATCCCCCAAGGGCAGGCGGTCGTGGTTGTCGTCGGTAGCCAGGGCGTACAGCCGCTGGCCGGAACGAAGCATCTCATCGTACACCTGGGGATTGAACCCGTAAAGGCCGTCGTGCTCGCAGCCGTGGTTGTAGATCTCCATGGAGAACAGCCCCTTCAGGCCGCTGTAGTCCCGCCAATCCTGCAGGGACCAGTAAGGGTGGTTATACCCCACCAGGAAGCCCAGCTTGGTCATGTCCGCAATGTACTGGTTGACCCCCTCCACATCCCCATAGGGGCAGGGCAGCAGAGGCGTGGCCTGCTTTTCGGCGGCATTCTGGCTGGGATCAGTGTCGAACAGGTTCAGATGGTAGCACTTGAGCACCGGCCAGCCACAGTCTGGGGTGGCCTCTTCCGTCAAGTCCGCCTCAAAGCCTGCCAGCGCCAAAAAATCCGGGCTGTCCAGCTCGGTGTGGTGGACATACCGGCGATGGTCGGTAAAGGCCACAATGGAATACCCTTGGGCCATGTAGGCCTCTTTGACCTGCTGGGGGGTAAATTCCCCATCCGACAAAGTGGTGTGGCAATGCAAATTTGCCTTGTAATACCCGGTTTTCGGCAAAAGTACTTGGTCTTTCATACAGATTCACTCCCCAAAAATAGTTCACGCACCCAGGCGGCCCTTACAGCAGGCCCTCTTGGACGCGGTGGTCCCGAAAATAGAATTCTTTGTCCCGGGGGCCGATCTCCCGCACCACCCGGCAGGGCACCCCCATCGCCACCACATTGGCAGGGATGTCCCGGGTCACCACGCTTCCCGCGCCAATGACGGAGTTCTCCCCGATGGTCACCCCCGGCAGCAGGATGGCCCCCGCGCCGATCCACACGTTCTGCTCAATCCGGACGGGGAAATTGAACTGCATGGTTTCCCGGCGTAGGTCTGGGTCTATGGGATGCCCAGCCGCAGAGATAGTCACATTGGGGCCGATCATCACATGGTCCCCGATGTACACGTGGGTATCGTCCACCAGGGTCAGGTTGAAGTTGGCATACACGTTGTTCCCCAGGTGGGTGTGGCTGCCCCAGTTGGCCCGCAGGGGAGGCTCGATCCAGCAGTTCTCCCCCACATCCGGGAAAATTTGCCTCAACAGCTCCAGCCGCCGCAGGGTTTCGCTGGGCCGCGTGGCGTTGTATTCGTAAACAAGCTCATTCAAAGCCCGCTGTTTGGCCTGCAATGTTTCATCGGCACTGTTGTACAGCTTGCCGTTTTCCATCCGTTCTTCCAATGTCATGGGACGACGCCTCCTCGGTAGACAGCCCCGGAGCCTTTTCCGGGGTTCTCGCGACCATTGTAGCACAAGCTTTTAGGAAGCGCCAGAGGGAATGCAAAATAAAAACCCCCGGCAAATGGCCGGGGGGTTTTTCATCGACGGGCAAAGCCTTATATTACTAGCGGCACGCGCACAGCACGTTGGTACGATCTGCCAGCCGCGAAGGTTTGTTACTTGCCACCCGTAAACGGGCTATCCTTTTAGAAGTTTCCCATGGTCATTTGCTCTGCTGCCTGGTCTTCTGGACTTCATTATATAGAGATATGAAAGTGCCGTCAAAACTGCAACTTGGCATTTCTTGGATTATTGGCGTATCAAAGCTCACTCCGCAGTAGTAAATAAGTAGTAAACAGGGGTTGCAATCCACAAGAAATGCTGGGAAATGCAGGGTTTTACGGGGGTAATCCATTAGTTAGTTGATTTTTATAAAAAAGATGAGGATTTTCAGGCTGCTCGCAAACCACCCGATTTTTCTTTTCAAACTCAATAAATCGGGATTTGACGAGTGCTATCAAATGGGGAATTTGAAAATCAAAAACCCAGTGTTTATGCGGCTTTGCGGACCCTCATATCCACTTTTTGCTTATTCCCACTCAATGGTAGCCGGAGGCTTGCTGGTGATGTCATACACCACCCGGTTGACGCCCTCCACCTCGTTAATAATCCGATTGGAGGTGCGGCCCAACAGCTCATAGGGCAAGTGGGCCCAATCGGCAGTCATAAAGTCGGTGGTGGTCACCGCCCGCAGGGCTACCGTCACACCATAGGTGCGGCCATCACCCATAACGCCCACACTGCGGTTGGCAGTAAGCACGGCAAAGTACTGGCTAATACTCCGCTCAAGGCCAGCGTTGGCCACTTCCTCCCGGAAGATGGCGTCGGCGTCTTGCAGGAGCTTTACCTTCTCTTCCGTGATCTCCCCCATGATCCGTACCGCAAGGCCCGGACCCGGGAAAGGCTGCCGCCACACAAGTTCCGCAGGGATGCCCAGCTCAATGCCCACCCGGCGGACTTCGTCCTTGAACAGATCCCGCAGGGGCTCAACCAACCCTTCAAACCCGATGTCCTCCGGCAGACCGCCCACATTGTGGTGGCTCTTGATCACAGCCGCCTCACCGGTACCGCTTTCCACCACGTCGGGATAAATGGTGCCCTGGCACAGAAATTCCATTTTTCCCAGCTTCTGGCTCTCCGCCTCAAAGACCCGGATGAACTCTTCGCCAATGATTTTCCGCTTCCGCTCCGGATCGGTAACGCCCTTCAGCTTGTCCAAAAAACGGTCCTTCACATTGACCCGGATGATGTTCATATCAAACTCTTGCTTGAATACCTTCTCCACCATGTCGCCTTCGTCTTTGCGCAGCAGGCCATGGTCCACAAAAATGCAGGTCAGGTTCTTCCCAATGGCCTTGTGCACCAGCATGGCCGCCACAGAGGAGTCCACGCCGCCGGACAAGCCGCACAACACCTTCTTGTCGCCCACTTTTTCCCGGATGGCTTCAATGGTTTCCTGAGCAAAGGACTTCATCTCCCAGTCGCCGGCGCAACCACAAATGTTGTACAGGAAATTCCGGAACATCTCGTTGCCCTGCTGGGTGTGCTCCACCTCCGGGTGGAACTGGGTGGCGTACAATTTCCGCTCCACGTTTTCCATGGCAGCGGCAGGACAGTGGGCACTCCAAGCAGAGGCCACAAAGCCCTGGGGCAACTGGCTGATATAGTCGTTATGGCTCATCCAGCACACGCTCTCCCCCACATTCTGGAATAGAGGGGATTCGGCAGAAAACTGGGTCATGGTTTTGCCAAACTCCGGCACCTCGCTGGAGGAAACAGTCCCTCCCAGCAGGTAAGCCATCACCTGGGCGCCATAGCAGATGCCAAGCACCGGGATGCCCATTTGGAAAACTTCCTTGGAGCAGAGGGGAGCATCCGGGGCATACACACTGTTGGGACCGCCTGTAAACAGGATCCCTTTACAATCCCGCAGCGTTTCCGGATCGGTTTTATAGTTTTTGATCTCACAATAAACCCCCAGGTCGCGAACCCGGCGGGCAATCAGCTGGGCGTACTGGCCGCCAAAGTCCAGCACCACCACCCGCTCATGAGCGGTATTTGCCATATTCATCCCGTCCCTTTCGATTTCTTTGTTTGAGGTTATTCTAGCATATCCCGGCTGTTTCCGCAAGGGCAGCCAATAAGCCTTTGCCAGACGTGCCTCTCGGGAAAGGGCCGCCCCCACAAAGAAAAGCCCGGTCGCCCAGGCTTTTCCAAGAGACTTATTCCACAGTGACAGACTTTGCCAAATTCCGGGGTTTGTCGATGTCGCAGCCCTTCATACTGGCCACATAGTAGGCAAACAGCTGTAAGGGCAAAATGGACAGGCTGGGCAGCATGAAGTCCGTAACAGAAGGCACACAGAACCGGTAATCCGTTTCCTGCTTTAGCGCCTCTTCTTTCTCCTGAACCGTGATACCCAGTACCACAGCCCCACGGGCCTTCACTTCCCGCACGTTGGACATCATCTTGTCAAACAGCTTCTCATAGGTGGAAATGGCAATCACCAGGGTGCCGTCCTCGATGAGGGAAATGGGGCCGTGCTTCAGCTCGCCGCCGGTGTAGGCTTCCGAGTGGATATAGCTGATCTCCTTCAGCTTCAGGCTGGCCTCCAGGCTGGCTGCGTAGTCCACATTCCGGCCGATGAAGTACATATCGTGGGCATTGAAATACTGGGAGGCAAAGTACTGAATGGTTTCCTTATCCTGCAAGCACTCCTCTGCCAGGTCCGGCAGCCGCTGCAAGTCCTCCATATACCGTGCCATGTCCCCTTGGGAAACGGTGCCCAGCTGGTCTGCCATATACAGAGCAATCATGTAGATCACCGCCAGTTGGGTGCTGTAAGCCTTGGTGGAGGCCACCGCGATCTCCGGGCCGGCCCAAGTGTACAGCACATCGTCAGACTCGTTGGCGATGGTGCTGCCCACCACGTTGACAATAGAGAGCACCCGGCAGCCACGTTCTTTAGCCATGCGCAGGGCGGCCAGGGTATCTGCCGTTTCACCGGACTGGCTAATGATGATAACCAACGTCTTGTCATCCAAAATGGGGTCGCGGTAGCGGAACTCACTGGCCACATCCACTTCCAGGGGGATCTTCAGCAGCCGCTCAAAGGCGTACTTGGCCACCACACCCACATGGTAAGAGGTTCCGCAGGCCACGATGAACACCTTGCGGATATCCCGGATCTGCCCCGCGGTAAGGGTGACGTCGTCCAGCACGATCTTCCCCTCCCGGATACGGGGGGAGATGGTCTTCCGCAGGGCCTCCGGCTGCTCGCAGATCTCCTTCATCATGAAGTGCTCGTAGCCGCCCTTTTCCGCTGCGTCAATGTCCCACTGGATCCGCTCGGGCTCCTTTTGGATGGGCTCCAGCTCCTGATTGTAGAGCTGGATGGACCCCCGGGTCAAAACGGCGATCTCCTTGTCCTTCAGCCGGTAGATATCCCGGGTGCGGGACAGGATGGCCGGCACATCGGAGGCGATGTAATTTTCCCCTTGGCCAATGCCGATGATCAGGGGGCTGTCTTTCCGCACGGCGAAGATCTTCTCCGGGCACTCGGAGCAGATGATGCCCAGGGCATAGCTGCCCTCCACTTTAGAGATCACCTTCTGGATGGTTTCCAGCACGTCGCCTTTGTAATAGTACTCCAGCATCTGGGCTACCACTTCCGTGTCAGTATCGGAGGCAAACTCCACACCCCGGCGGATCAGGTGGTTTTTCAAATACAGATAATTTTCAATGATACCGTTGTGCACCACTGCAAACTTCCCCCCGTCGCTGACTTGGGGGTGGGAGTTCACGTCCGAAGGGGCGCCGTGGGTAGCCCAGCGGGTGTGGCCGATCCCCACCGTGCCGGGAAGGTTCTTGCCACCGTCCAAAATGCCGTCCAACACGCTCAGTCGGCCCTTGGATTTCACCACGTGCATCCCGGTTTCATTGTACACCGCCACACCGGCGGAATCGTATCCACGGTACTCCAGTTTCTGCAAGCCATTGAGCAGGATGGGCGTTGCCTGCTCCTCACCGATGTATCCCACAATACCGCACATTGCGTATCGCTCCTTTCTCTCCCTGGCACGCCAGGGGATCTCGCTACTAGCATAGGATGGTTTGCTATAAAATATGCGGCAGCCGACCAAGGGGCTGCCGCGGCCGAATCAGCGATAGATAATGTCCTCACGGGCAGGGCCGTTGGAAACCATGGTGATCGGCACACCAATGCCCTTCTCCGCAAACTCCACATACTTGCGGGCGTTCTCCGGCAGGTCCTCATACTTCTTGATGCCCCCGATGTCGCACTTCCAACCGGGGAGCACCTCCAGGATGGGCTTGCAGCGCTTCAGCTGGGCGGTGGGCGGGAAATAGTCGATCCGCTTGCCGTCCAGTTCGTAGCCCACGCACACGGGGATCTCGTCCAGATAGCCCAAAGCGTCCAACACGGTGAACGCCACTGCCGTAGTGCCCTGCACCATGCAGCCATAGCGGGCAGCCACCAGGTCCAGCCAGCCCATGCGGCGGGGACGCCCGGTGGTGGCGCCGTATTCGCCGCCGTCACCGCCCCGGCGGCGCAGCTCTTCCGCCTCGTCGCCGAAGATCTCGCTGACAAACTCGCCGGCACCCACGGCGCTGGAGTAAGCTTTCACCACGGTGACGATCTCCTGGATGGCGTAGGGCGGGATACCGCCGGCGCCCACAGCGCCGTAACCGGCCAGGGGCGAAGAGGAAGTGACCATGGGATAAATACCCATATCCGGATCCTTCAAAGAGCCCAGCTGGCCTTCCAGCAGGATGGTCTTGCCCTCTTTCACCGCGTTGTGCAGCAAGGTGGTGGTGTCAGCCACATAGGGGGCCAGGGCCTCTTTATACTCCATCAGCTTCTGATAGATCTCTTCCCGGTCCAGGGGCTTCTGATGGTACAGTTGGGTGTAGAGCACGTTTTTCACATCCAGCACATGATCGATGCGCTCCATGATGGAGTCTTTGTCGTCAAACAGGTCGCTGACCTGGAAGCCGATCTTGGCATACTTGTCGGAATAGAAGGGCGCAATGCCAGACTTGGTGGAACCAAAGGACTTTGCCGCCAGGCGGGCTTCCTCCATGCCGTCCAGCTCCTTGTGGTAAGGCATCACAACCTGGCAGCGGTCGGAAACCAGCAGCTTGGGAGCGGGCACGCCCCGGTCTGTAACAGACTTCACCTCGTCGATAAAGTTCTCCACAGAAAGGGCAACGCCGTTGCCGATGATGTTTGTGATGTTCTGCCGGAACACGCCGGAAGGCAGCTGGTGCAGGGCAAACTTGCCATACTCGTTGATGATGGTGTGGCCGGCGTTGCTGCCGCCCTGGAACCGCACCACAATGTCGGAATCTTCCGCCAGAACGTCGGTGATCTTGCCCTTGCCCTCGTCGCCCCAGCAGGCGCCTACGATCGCTTTAACCATAACACTTCAAGCCTTTCTGATTTTCATTCACAGGCGGGGTGCCGCCTTATATTTTTATGCGGCAGCTCACACGGTGATCTCCGCTTTTTCCTCTGCCACATCTTTGTACTTTTCCAATACCGGCGCTACAACTTCCTCCAGGAAATCCTCCGTCTGCCGGGGGGCGCGGCCCACATACTTTTCGGGCTTCACAATGTCATGGAGTTCTTCCAGTGTCACGCCGAAAACAGGGTCTGCGGCAATGCGGGAAAGCAGATCGTTTTCCCCGCCCTGCTCCTTGACCACCCGGGCAGCCTCCATGGAGTGCACCCGGATCCGCTCGTGGAGCTCCTGGCGGTTGCCGCCCCGCTTCACAGCGTCCATCATGATGTTCTCGGTGGCCATAAAGGGCAGCTCCCGGAGCATATGCTGATGGATCACCTTGGGGTACACCACCAGGCCGTCAGCCACGTTGTTGTACAGGTTCAAAATGCCGTCCACTGCCAGGAACGCCTCGGGCACGCTGATGCGCTTGTTGGCGGAGTCATCCAGGGTGCGCTCGAACCACTGGGTAGCCATGGTCATGGCGGGGTTCAGGGCGTCAGCAATGACATACCGGGCCAAAGAGGCAATGCGCTCGCTGCGCATGGGGTTGCGCTTATAGGCCATGGCGGAAGAGCCGATCTGGTTCTTCTCAAAGGGTTCCTCCACCTCTTTCAGGTGCTGCAGCAGGCGGATATCGTTGGAGAACTTGGCAGCGCTCTGAGCAATGCCGGAGAGGATGTTCAGCATCTGGCTGTCCAGCTTCCGGGAATAGGTCTGGCCGGAAACGGCAAAGCAAGCCTGGTACCCCATCTTTTGGGCGATCTTCCGGTCCAGTTCCCGGCACTTTTCGTGGTCGCCCTCAAACAGCTCTAAAAAGCTTGCCTGGGTGCCAGTGGTGCCCTTGGAGCCCAAAAGCTTTGCTTTCCCCAACTGGTACTCAACGTCTTCCAGGTCCATCAGCAGGTCCTGGATCCACAGGGTGGCCCGCTTGCCTACGGTGGTGGGCTGGGCAGGCTGGAAGTGGGTGAATGCCAGGGTGGGCAGGTCTTTATACTCCTGAGCAAAGTGGGACAGCACCCGGATGACCCCCACCAGTTTGTTGCGGATGAGCTTGAGGGCCTCGGTCATGATGATGACATCCGTATTGTCGCCCACATAGCAGGAGGTGGCGCCCCAGTGGATGATGCCGGCCGCCTTGGGGCACTGCTGGCCATAGGCATACACGTGGCTCATCACGTCGTGGCGCACTTCCTTCTCCCGGGCCTGGGCCACGTCGTAGTTGATGTCGCCGGCGTGGGCCTTCAGTTCGTCGATCTGCTCCTGGGTGACAGGCAGGCCCAGTTCCATCTCTGTTTCCGCCAGGGCGATCCACAGCTTCCGCCAGGTGCGGAACTTCATGTCCGGGGAAAACAGGTATTTCATTTCCTTGTCCGCATACCGGGCGGACAGAGGGGACTCGTATACATCTCTCGCCATGCTGCTGACCAAACCTTTCTTCTCGAAATCGATTTCTCAATGAAAACACAAGGGAGCCCCGGGGGTGGAAGCTATGCCTCCCTCCGGGACCCCGTTTTCTCAAGTTTTATTTGCGAAGCCCTAAGCGGCGCATCATTTCCTCATAGGCTTCTTCCACACCGCCCATATCCCGGCGGAAACGGTCCTTATCCAGCTTCTCGTGGGTATCGCTGTCCCAGAAGCGGCAGGTGTCGGGGGAGATCTCGTCGGCCAGGATGATCTTGCCATCGGAGGTCTTGCCGAACTCAATCTTGAAGTCGATCAGGTCCACGTTGACGGACTTGAAGAACTCCACCATCATCTTGTTGATGGCAAAGCTCATTTCGGCGATCTGATCCAGCTCTTCCCGGGTGGCCAAGCCCATTGCCAGGATGTGGTAATCGTTGACCATGGGGTCGCCCAGGTCATCGTTCTTGTAGCTGAACTCCAGCACGGGGGTCTTCAGAGGAGTGCCCTCGGGCAGGCCCAGCCGCTTGGACAGGCTGCCGGCGGCGGTGTTGCGGATGATGACCTCCAGGGGTACGATGGTCACTTTCTTCACAGCGGTTTCCCGCTCGTTAAGCTCTTCGATGTAGTGGGTAGGGATGCCCTGCTCCTCCAGCTTGCGGAACATGAAGTTGGACATCTCGTTGTTCACCACGCCCTTGCCCACAATGGTGCCCTTCTTCAGTCCATTGAAAGCGGTGGCGTCGTCTTTATAAGACACAATATAAACTTCGGGGTCTTCGGTGGTGTACACCTTTTTGGCTTTTCCTTCATACAGCAGTTCTTTCTTTTGCATCTTCATCAGACCTCCGTAAAAAATCATCTTCCCAAAAATATCCCTTGCCAAAAAATGAGGAAGCGCCCCTGCTAAAGATGGGCATTCCCATACGGTTTTAATTTTAGTAAAAATACGGGCCAATGTCAATGTTTTCCCGAAAGATTTTCCCTAGTCGGACCAAAGCGCCAAAAGTTGGGGGAAAACCCAAAAAGAATTCTTGCAAATTTTTTCTTGTAAAATCCAGCTTACCATGGTATGATATCTCTATGATTTTGCAAGATTTTAAAAACAAACTTGCAGTACGGAGGGAAAACGCTATGTCTTATGTCAGTGAACAGCTGGAACTTTTGAAAAAGAAAAATCCCAACGAGCCTGAGTTTATCCAGGCTGCCACCGAAGTGCTCACCTCCCTGGAACCCGTGATCGAGGCAAACCCCCAATACGAGGCTGCCGGCATTCTGGAGCGCATCACCGAGCCCGAGCGCCAGATTATGTTCCGCGTACCTTGGGTGGACGACAACGGCAAGGTGCAGGTAAACCGCGGCTACCGCGTACAGTTCAACTCCGCTATTGGCCCCTACAAGGGCGGCCTGCGGCTCCATCCCTCTGTGAACCTGGGCATCATCAAGTTCCTGGGCTTCGAGCAGATCTTCAAAAACTCCCTGACTGGCCTGCCCATCGGCGGCGGCAAGGGTGGCTCCGACTTCGACCCCAAGGGCAAGTCCGACCGTGAGATCATGGCTTTCTGCCAGAGCTTCATGACCGAACTGTTCCGCCACATCGGCCCCGACACCGACGTGCCCGCCGGCGACATCGGCACCGGCGCCCGTGAGATCGGCTATATGTTTGGCCAGTACAAGCGCATCCGCAACGCCTTCGAGGGCGTGCTCACCGGCAAGGGCCTGACCTACGGCGGTTCCTTGGCCCGCACCGAGGCTACCGGCTACGGCCTGCTGTACTTCACCGCCGCCATGCTGAAGAAAAATGGCTATGACATAGCCGGTAAGACCGTGGCCATCTCCGGCGCCGGCAACGTGGCTACTTACGCCTGCCAGAAGGCACAGCAGATGGGCGCCAAAGTGGTCACCATGTCCGACTCCACCGGCTGGGTGTACGATCCCGAGGGCATCGATTTGGCTGCTATCAAGGAAATCAAGGAAGTCAAGCGCGCCCGTTTGACTGAGTACAAGAACTACCGTCCCAACTCCGAGTACCATGAGGGCCGGGGCGTGTGGAACGTCAAGTGCGACATCGCCCTTCCCTGCGCCACCCAGAACGAGCTGCTGGAAGAGGATGCCAAGGCCCTGGTAGCCAACGGCTGCATCGCCGTGGCAGAGGGCGCCAATATGCCCACCACCATCGAGGCCACCAAGATCCTGCAAGAGGCCGGTGTGCTGTTTGCTCCCGGCAAGGCTGCCAACGCCGGCGGCGTGGCCACCTCCGCTTTGGAGATGACCCAGAACAGCGAGCGCCTCTCCTGGACCTTCGAGGAAGTGGACCAGAAGCTCAAGGGCATCATGGAGAACATCTTCAAGTCTGCCGACGAGGCTGCCGAGAAGTATGGCCATCCCAAGAACTACGTCATGGGCGCTAACATTGCCGGCTTCCAGAAGGTTGCCGATGCCATGCTGGCTCAGGGCGTGATCTAAGAGGGTCCCAGCCATTGTGGAAAAGGACTCAGGGCAAACGCCCTGGGTCCTTTTTTCGACCCTTTCCTTCTTTCCGAAAATGTGGTATCATAAGGTGTGAACCCAAAACGGCCCGGGAAGGGCGTACCGCCAGTAAGGCCTTGGGGACGACCAGCAGTGCCGGAAAACCTCCGGCAGGCGATCTCCAGGCGGAAAACGGACATCTTTCCCAGGCAACATAGCCAATATAGATCCCCGCAGCGTTCGCCTGTGCCTGGCAGCGGGAAAAGGTACAGAAAAACCACTGAGAAGGAACGGAGGAACTCCGCTCCCACGGTTTTTCTCCGCTCCCTCCTGATGAAGAAGGGAAGATTTTTTTGGAAGATACCAAACAAACCCCAGCCCCCCGCAAGGGTAACGGCTGGGATACTGTCAAGTCCTATTTGAATCTCTACTTCGTGGACGCCATGAGTGCCATGGCCCAGGGCCTGTTCGCCTCTCTGCTCATCGGCACCATCATCTCCACCCTGGGCACCCAGCTGAGCGTGCCCCTGCTGACGGACATCGGCAACTTTGCCAAGGCCATGTCCGGCCCCGCCATGGCGGTAGCCATCGGCTACGCTTTGAAGGCGCCGCCCCTGGTGCTGTTCTCCTTGGCAGCAGTTGGCAGCGCAGCCAACACCTTGGGCGGGGACGGCGGCCCTCTGGCGGTTTTGGTGCTGGCCATCATTGCCGCAGAGCTGGGCAAGCTGGTGAGCAAAAAGACCCCGGTGGACATCCTGGTCACCCCCCTGGTGACCATCCTCTCCGGGGCACTGCTGGCCTATGTGCTGGCGCCTCCCATCGGCGCTGCTGCTTCCGCGGTGGGGCAGCTGATTATGTGGGCCACCAACCTGCAGCCTTTCCTCATGGGCATTGTGGTATCCGTGTTGGTAGGCGTTGCTTTGACCCTGCCCATCAGCAGCGCGGCCATCTGCGCCGCCCTGACGCTAACCGGCCTGGCCGGCGGAGCCGCCGTGGCGGGCTGCTGCGCCCAAATGGTGGGCTTTGCTGTCATCAGCTTCCGGGAAAACAAGTGGGGCGGCCTGGTGGCCCAGGGATTGGGCACCTCCATGCTGCAAGTGCCCAACATCATCAAGAACCCCCGGATCTGGATCGCCCCCACCTTGGCTTCGGTCATCACCGGGCCCCTGGCCACCTGCGTATTCCACTTGGAAATGAACGGCGCGCCCATCTCCAGCGGCATGGGCACCTGCGGCCTGGTGGGGCAGATCGGCGTCATCGACGGCTGGGTAAATGATGTGGCCAACGGCTTGAAGGCCGCCATCGCCCCCATGGACTGGGTAGGGCTGGTGCTGCTGTGCTTTGTGCTCCCGGCGGTGCTGTCCTGGGTCATCAACCTGGGCCTGCGGAAACTGGGCTGGGTCAAAGACGGCGACATGAAGTTAGACGTGTGATTCCTTCTCAAACGAAGAAAGGGCTTCCGGAAAGGATGTGCCCCTATAAGGAAGTAATTTGATTGTCGCAGGGCGGCATGGCTGAAAAGTCATGCCGTCCTGCCTTTTCTTTGCCGTTCCACGGTCTGATCGTCGCCCGGCAGGTTGACTTCTCCGATGAAGTTCCAGACCAGTTCAATCTTCTGCCTGCGGTGTCCGCTGGACTTATCCGGCGCATGGACAATGATCTTCTTTACAAACTCATTGACGATGGTGGGTGTCAGTTCCCGGATACCCACATATTTCCGTACAATGGCTGCAAAGCTGTCAAAGTCGGATCGATCCTGTTCAAAGATTTCTACCACTTCCCGCCATGTCTTAACCTGCTCTGTCAGTTCTCTTTGTTCCGCTTCATAGTCAGTGGAGAGTTTCAAGAACCGTTCATGGCTGATCGTCCCGCTGATGTCATCCTCATAGATGCGCTTGAAAATGCGGTCAAGTTCAGCAATGCGTTTTTCCGCTTGGGCGATTTCACGCTTGCGTTTCTGAGCCTCTTTTTCGGCTTCTTGGAAGTGCTGCTTTTTCGCGGCTTCCTCAAATGCCATAGCATCATCAAAGAACAGCGCCGTCACATCGAAAATCCGCTGCAAAACAAACAGTTTCAGCGTTTCTTCCCGGATGAAGTGCATGGTACAGTCGCCTGTATTGCTCTTATACCGGGAACACCGATAGCAGTCTTGCTGCGGCGTCATGTTTTTGCCTGTGGCGAAATGCAGTTTGCTTCCGCAATCGGCGCAGTACAGCAGGCCAGAAAACAGCCCTTGCCGTTCAGCTTGCTTGGCCGGACGGCGCTTGTTCTCCCGCAATTTTTGTACCCGCACAAAGACTTGTTCATCAATAATGGCAGGCTGGGTATTGGGGAAAATCCGCTGGTTTTCCGGGACGTTATACAGTCGCTTTTTCAGTTTGTGGGACTTGGAATAGGTCTTGAAGTTCACCGTGCAACCGGTGTACTCTGGCCGTTCCAAGATCCCCGCCACAGATTTCGGGTCCCAGTGATATGGTTTTTCAGGCAGCGGTTTTCCGGCACGCTGGGCATAATGTGCCTTGACAGTCAGGATGTGTTCGGCAGTCAGCAACTTGGCAATCTGCATGGGGCCTTTTCCCGCAATGCACAGGTCAAAAATACGCTTGACGATCTCGGCAGCTTCCTCGTCCACCATCCACTTCTTTTTGTCCGCGGGGTCTTTCATATACCCGTAGGGCGGATTGGTACAGAGGTGTTCCCCGGCGTTTCCTTTGGCCCGCATAACAGCCCGAATCTTCTTGCTGGTATCGCGCGCGTAGAAGTCGTTGAACAGGTTGCGAAAAGGGGTAAAATCGTTGTCCCCTTTGTCGCTGTCCACACCGTCATTGATGGCGATATATCGAATATCACGTTCCGCAAAGAAACTCTCGGTATAGTAGCCCACTTTCAGGTAATCCCGCCCCATGCGAGACATATCTTTGACAATAACGGTCTGGACTTTCCCCGCTTCTGCAAGGCGTATCATCTCATTCCAACCGGGTCTATCGAAAGTGACACCGGAAACACCGTCATCAATGAAAAATGTGGGATTGGAAAAATGATTGTCCGTTGCGTATTTGAGCAGGATTTTCTTCTGATTGGCAATGCTGTTGCTCTCGCCGTCCAGCGCATCCTCTTGGGACAGGCGGGCGTATAAAGCGGTGATGTTGTCGGGATAGTTTGTGTTTGCTGTCATGGTTCATTCCTCCTGTAATGAACGCCCGACAAACAGGTTGCTGTCCTTATTATACCGCGCTTTGTGGTCTTTGTCAGCATCTGTGATGGCTTCCGAGCGAATGAGCCGAACCATTTTGTCATAGAGCGGTTCTGTGCCGCCGCAGGAGGTTTCGATTTCAAAGACCGTCCCGCCGATCTTGTAGCAGATAGTTTCTTGCAGCGGATTTCCTCTTTTCGGAAGATAATCGTTCTCCTGTGCTTTTGGCTTCTGTTCCATTCCGTTCCCGTCCTTTCCGGGGAAGCCACAACAGAGCAAGCATAGGGAGTGTAGCCACACTCCCACAAAATCTCCGTTTCCAGCCTGCTGCCGGAGCGGAGATTTTTGCCTGTTGGGAACTTCCCAAACCCTTGTTTTTTGCTTCGCCAATATAACGCTGGAAAGGACGGAATCTGCCCGCAAAATGAAAACTTTTAATTTTACGTTCCGTTTCTTGTATCGTTCTTTTGTAAGAACTATAATACTATTATCGGAGGTGTGGACATGGATTACATAACAGCCAAAGAGGCAAGCGAAAAATGGGGCGTGACACCTCGTAGGGTAAATTATTATTGTGCTGGTGGACGTATCCCCAGCGCTGTGAAAATGGCTGGTGTTTGGCTGATCCCTAAAACTGCGGAGAAGCCGATTGATGGCCGGACAAAACAAGGGAAGGAGCTGCGCCATGAATAAAATTTTGATTATAGATGATGACAGAGAACTGTGCGCTTTGATCAAACGCAGCGTACAATCGGAAAATATAGAAGCCGATTTTTGTAATACCGGAAGAGAGGGTTTGCAGAAATTAAAAGAGCAGGAATACCAGCTTGTGGTGCTGGATGTGATGATGCCTGGTATGGATGGCTTTGAAACGCTGGAAGAAATCCGCAAAGAAAACAGCCTGCCGATTTTGATGTTCACATCCAAAAATGACAGTGCTTCTAAAGTGCGAGGGTTACGGGCCGGTGCGGACGATTATCTGACAAAGCCGTTTGACATGGACGAACTGATTGCCCGTATTGCGTCCCTCATTCGCCGCTACACCCGCTTTAATCAGCAAATCGGAGCTGTGCAAAAACTGGATTTTGATGGATTGCAGATTGACCTTGAAAATCGTTCTGTTACGACGGAAAATGGCGCTTTTGAACTTCCACCAAAGGAATTTGATCTGCTCCTGTACTGTGCAAAGCATCAAGGAAAAATTTTGACAAAACAGCAGATTTATGAGGAAGTATGGGGCGAAGAATATTTCTATGACGACAGTAACATTATGGCGATTATCAGTCGGCTTCGTAAAAAATTAGAAGTCAATCCTTCAAGCCCAAAGTATATACAAACGGTCAAAGGGATTGGCTACCGCTTTAATAAGGAGGTGTAGCCAGTATGGAAATCATCGTTTTCTTGTCCATTGTGATTGCTGTTGTGGCTGTATTGACTTCCATCGTTCTCGTTCGGCGCGTAAAAAAGCAAATCGCAGAAATGGCCGATGTGCTGGTTGATGTGAAAAACGGAAATGGCAACCGGCGTATTCTGTCTGCAACAAATGAACTGACAGCACCTCTTGCCTATGAAATCAATGAGATCGTTG
>ERZ827037.386-NODE-386-length-58681-cov-15.999011_pt1 | contig 58681 bp, 57 predicted proteins | sample MGYA00519924_ERZ827037 | MGnify/ENA primary metagenome ERZ827037 (study PRJEB31778, sample SAMEA3449250) | human gut metagenome | biome: human gut; feature: human-associated habitat; material: faeces | place: United Kingdom | collected 2010/2012 ... | reverse complement strand
GCCTCCACCTTCGGGGGAGGTGGCATTTCGCAAAGCGAAATGACGGAAGGGGTTCGTCCCCACCCTCACGGCTTTGGCGGCAGCGCAGAGCCTTTTGATCGACCGATCCTCTTTATAAAATATCCCTTATCATTTTTGGAAGGAGCAATGACTATGTCAGAACCTATACGACCCGTGCGCCTGGTGGCGCTGGATTTGGACGGCACGCTGCTGAACCGGCGCAGCCAGATCACCCCCCGCACCCGTTCGGCGGTCCTGACCGCCAGCCAGCAGGGGGTAGTGGTGGTGCCTGCGACCGGCCGGGCGTTGGCGACCCTGCCGCCCGAGGTGGCGCAGCTGCCGGGCGTGCGGTATGTACTTACCACCAACGGCGCTGCGGTATGGGACCTGGGCAGCGAGCCCATGTCCTCCGTTTACAGCCGCTATGCCGATGCAGAAAAACGCCATATCACCCAGCCGGTCTGTCTGCTCCAGCGGCTGTTCCCGCCGCAGAAAGCCCGGGAGGTGTTCGGGCTGTGCCAACAGTACGAAGGGGAGCTGACTATTTTCAGCGATGGACGAGCCATCAAGGACCGGGAAAGTCAGGATCTGGCTGCGGCGCGGATGGCACGACACTGCTCTACCGAAGCGGATCAGCCTTATGACGGCCGTTTTACCGTGGTGCCGGATTTAGCTGAATGGATGTCCCGGGAGGCCCACGCCATTGAAAAATTCTGCCTGTTCTTTGGCAGTGCGGAAAAAGCACAGGCGGCGCTGCCTGCTTTCCGCCAGCTGAAAGGGGTGGAAGTGGTACAGGGCTCCCCGGATAATGTGGAGGTCACTGCACAAGGGGTGGACAAGGGCGAGGCGCTGCTGGCGCTGGCAGACCAGCTGGGCATCCCCCGCAGCGAGACCATGGCGGTGGGCGACAGCGAGAACGACCGCGCACTGTTGGAAAAAGCCGGTGTCAGCGCTGCCATGGCCAACGCTATGCCGTCCATCCAAGCATTGGCAGACTACGTCAGCCAGGCGGATTGTGATGCGGACGGGGTAGCGGAATTGTTTGAAAAGCTGGTGCTGGTACGCTAAAATTTCCAGTTATTGGATTGCGCGCCGCGATTTTGTGCAATGTATACAAGTTGAACATACAAACATTGTGCTTGTTGAGCATTACCAAAGCCCCCCTCCGTGAATTATACTAATATTACAAGCGTGCCGTGGGGGCGCTATGCCCAGAGCGGTCCGGCCGCCCCGGAACCACCGAGTTTGATCATAAAGGAGAAATGCGTTATGAATCCCATCGTAGAAAAGGTCTATCAGATCGGCATTATCCCTGTTATTGCTTTTAACAGCGTAGACGAAGCTCTGCCCCTGTGCAAGGCTCTGGCGGACGGCGGCCTGCCGGCTGCGGAGGTCACCTTCCGCACTGCATGTGCTGAGGAGTGCATCCGCATCATCCACGAGCAGATGCCCGAGATGCTGCTGGGCGCTGGCACCGTTCTGACCTGCGAGCAGGCTGACCGTGCTATGGCTGCTGGTGCATCCTTCATCGTTGCTCCCGGCTTTGACCCCGAGGTCTGCAAGCACGTCATCGACAAGGGCGGCATCATGATGCCCGGCACCGCTTCCGCAGGCGAGATGCAGCAGGCTATGAACATGGGCTGCGAGGCCCTGAAGTTCTTCCCCGCTGAGGCAAACGGCGGCGTGAATATGCTGAAGAACATCGGCGCAGCCCTGAAGGGTGCCCGCTGGATGTGCACCGGCGGTGTCAATGCCGAGAACGTCAACGATTACCTGGGCTATGACCAGATCTTTGCCGTGGGCGGCACCTGGATGTGCAAGAGCGACGTGATCAAGGCCGGCGATTGGGCTAAGATCACTGCGCAGAGCAAGGAGGCCGTGGACACCATGCTGGGCCTGAAGCTGATGCACATCGGCATCAACACCGCTGACGAGGCTGAGGCCATGAAGGTGGCTGAGCTGATCGGCGGCCTGCTGAACATGAAGGTCGCTCCCGGCAACTCCAGCATCTTCGTGGGCAAGAAGGAGTTCGAGATCATGAAGAAGCCCGGCCGCGGCACCCATGGCCACATCGCCATCGGCTGCAACAACGTGGATCGTGCTGTCTACCACCTGTCTCAGCGCGGCGTGAAGTTCGACCTGGATTCCAAGGTCGTGAAGAACGGCAAGACCATTGCCTGCTACTTCGCCGACGAGATCGCAGGTTTTGCCTTCCACCTGGTTCAGGCTTGATCTGCCCCCGCATCCGCCACGCACCGCAAGGGTACTTTTGCTTTGCGGCAGGGATATATAAAACACTCAACTAAAAGGAGAATACCACAATGAAAGTCGTTACTTTTGGCGAACTGATGGTTCGTCTGCAGCCGTTCAACTACGAGCGCTTTGTCCAGGCTAACAGCCTGGAGTTCACCTTCGGCGGCGGCGAGGCCAACGTTGCAGTTTCTCTGGCTAACTACGGCCTGGACGCTGCTTTCGTCACCAAGCTCCCCGCACACGCTATTGGCCAGGCCGCTATCAACAGCCTGCGCCGTTACGGTGTGGACACCAGCATGATCGTCCGCGGCGGCGACCGTGTGGGCATCTACTACAACGAGAAGGGCGCTTCTCAGCGCGGCTCTGTCTGCATCTACGACCGTGCCAACAGCGCTATCCAGCTGGCTCAGCCCTCTGACTTCAACTGGGATGAGATCTTCGAGGGCGTGGATTGGTTCCACTTCACCGGCATCACCCCGGCTCTGGGCGCAAATGTCGTGGAGATCTGCCTGGAGGCCTGCAAGGCTGCTAAGGCTCACGGCGTGAAGATCAGCTGCGACCTGAACTACCGCGGCAAGCTGTGGACCCGTGCCGAGGCTCGCGAGGCTATGACCAAGCTGTGCGAGTACGTGGACGTCTGCATCTCCAACGAGGAGGACGCAAAGGACGTGTTCGGCATCGAGGCCGAGGCTACCGATATCTACGGCGGCACCCTGAACCACGAGGGCTACAAGAGCGTTGCTAAGCAGCTGGCTGACAAGTTCCACTTCGAGAAGGTGGCTATCACCCTGCGCGAGAGCCACAACGCTTCTGAGAATGGCTGGAGCGCTATGCTGTACGATGTTGCTTCCGACGAGTACTGCTTCTCCAAGAAGTACGAGCTGAAGATCATCGACCGCGTGGGCGGCGGCGACTCCTTCGGCGGCGGCCTGATCTACGCTCTGCTGAACGGCAAGAGCACCCAGGATGCTGTTGAGTTTGCTGTTGCTGCTTCTGCTCTGAAGCACACCATCGAGGGCGACTACAACATGATGACTGTTGCTGAGGTCGAGAAGCTGGCCGGCGGCGACGGCTCCGGCCGTATCCAGCGCTAAGCGGGAGGACCCCGAAATGGAGATCCGCTATTCCTGCAACCAGAAGGATTTCAAGCGTTATACCACCGAGGAGATGCGGGATGAGATGCTGATCACCGGCCTGTACAAGGCCGATGAGGTGGTGGCCGTGTACAGCCATGTGGACCGTATGGTCACGCTGGGCTGCATGCCGGTGCACGAGGTGGTGTCCATCGATAAGGGCATCGACGTGTGGGCTAACTTTGGCACCCACTACTTCCTGGAGCGGCGCGAGCTGGGTCTGTTCAACATCGGCAAGGACTCTGAGGGCATCGTCGTAGCCGACGGTGTGGAGTACAAGCTGGGCTATAAGGACTGCCTGTACATCACCCAGGGCACCAAGGAGGTCACCTTTGCCTCCGCAGATCCGGCCCACCCGGCCAAGTTCTACATGGTGTCGGCTCCGGCTCACTGCGCTTACGAGACCCGCCTGATCAAGATGGCTGATGCAAACCACCGCCCCCTGGGCAGTGTGGAAACCTGCAATAAGCGCACCATCAATCAGTTCATCCACCCGGATGTGCTCAAGACCTGCCAGCTGAGCATGGGTATGACCGAGCTGGAGCCGGGTTCCAACTGGAACACGATGCCCAGCCACACCCATGAGCGGCGCATGGAGATCTATACCTACTTTGAACTGCCCGAGGGGCAGGTGGTGTTCCACATGTGCGGCGAGCCTACCCAGACCCGCCACATCGTGATGCACAACGAGGATGCGGTCATCAGCCCGTCCTGGAGCATCCACAGCGGCGTAGGCACCTCAAATTATACCTTTATTTGGGCAATGGGCGGCGAGAACATGGAGTTTGACGACATGGACAACATCGCCTCTACCGACCTGCGCTAATAAAACACCAACCAGCAAAAGCCCCGTACCGGCATACCCGGTACGGGGCTTCTTGCTAAAAATTTAACTTGTATCCAACAAAAAGGAGGAAATCATGGACCTTTCTGCATTTGACCTCAAGGGCAAGGTTGCTCTGATCACCGGCGGTGCCCACGGCATCGGTTTTTCCATTGCGCAGGGCATGGCGGCTTGCGGCGCTGTCATCTGCTTCAACTGCTCCAGCCAGTCCAGCCTGGAAAAAGGTCTGGCTGCGTATAAGGAAGCCGGCATCGATGCGCATGGCTATGTGGCGGACGTGTCTGATGAGCAGGCTGTGCAGGCTATGGTGGCAAAGATCAAGGCTGAAGTGGGCCCGGTGGATATCCTGGTAAACAATGCTGGCCTGATGAAGCGTGTGCCCATGCTGGAGATGAGCCATGCCGACTTTATGCGGGTCATCGATGTACATGTGGGCGGTGCATTCAACTGCTCCAAGGCAGTGCTGCCGGATATGATCGAAAAGCGTGCAGGCAAGATCATCAACATCTGCTCGATGATGAGCGAGCTGGGCCGGGAGACCGTTTCTGCCTATGCTGCTGCCAAGGGCGCGCTGAAGATGCTGACCAAGAACATTGCCTCTGAGTATGGTGAGTACAACATCCAGTGCAATGGCATGGGCCCCGGCTATATCGCCACGGCACAGACGGCCCCCCTGCGTGAGACCCAGCCCGATGGCAGCCGCCATCCCTTTGACCAGTTCATCCTGGCAAAGACCCCTGCAGGCCGCTGGGGTGAGGCAGAGGATATGGTAGGCCCGGCCGTGTTCCTGGCCTCCAATGCCTCGGACTTTGTCAATGGCCAGATCCTCTACGCCGACGGCGGTATTCTGGCTTACCTGGGCCGTCAGCCCCAGTAAGACATCCGCTTTATAAAGCAAAGCTCCCGCTTGTGCAAAGCGGGAGCTTTTTTCTGTATAAAGAACCCCCGCACCGGGCGGACCCGGTACAGGGGAGAAAAGGTTCTTATTCCAGGTTGTGTTTTTTGCAAAAATATTTGCTGACACAGTACATGGCGCCCCAGAGCAGCACCGCCAGGATGAGATAGAACGGGTTCTTTAAGGCGCTGACCAGAGACTGTCCGAACAGCGCCATCATCCCCACCATGATGCCCTTGCCCAGCATCACCGTGATGAGATAGCGCTTTTCGTCAAAATCCGAGATGCCAAAGGCCAGATGCATAAAGGAGGTGGGGGTAAACGGCAGCAGCGACAGCATGAACAGGGAGGCGGTGTCGAACCGGCTGACCCAGCGCTCTGCTTTTTGCAGCTTGTCCCAGCGGGAGGCGACACGCCAGAAGAAGCGCCTGACGATGCGCCGCCAGAACAAAAACATGACCGTGCCGCCCAAAGCAACTCCGGCCCAGCTGTACACAAAGCCCAGCAGTCCGCCATGGGCAGCGACGTTCAGCGCTACGATAGCCACCAGCGGCAGCGGCGGAAAGAAGGACTCCACCATGGCCAGCACGATGGGGGCCACAGGCCCCAGATTTCCAAAGCTCTCCAGCAGACTCTGCCAAAATTCCAGCGTACCCAACTGGTAGAACCATTGCATCCATGTACCTTGCATTCTGTGCGCCCTTCTCCTTTCCGTGCCAGTGGGGAACGGATGCCCCCATTGCCTGCTCCCAGCCGGGGAGGCATAGTATATCCAGTATATCCGGTTTCTATGAAAAGGCCATGAACAAAATCTGAGCTTTTTCGTGCCGGTCTATTCTATTATACGAACCAGAAAGCCATTTCCCGGCATAAAACCGGTAAAATTTTTTCAGAAGGGGCGGCAGGTCAGGCTTTGGCGGTTTCGGCTTGCTTTTCGGCCCGGGCCCGCATCCGCTCCAACTGCTGGGTGCGCTGCTTGTTCCAGCGGGCCAGCAGTTCCTTATCCGGGATCTGCACACAGCGGGCGTAGCTCCAATGCAGGCCGTCCCGGCGGGCCAGCTTATACCGGATCATAGCGCCTTGCCCGCAAGGGCTGCTGCTGCCCTGGCAATGGGGGCAGCGGGCCATGGTATACCAGCTGTTGCTGCCCTTTTTCAGCCAGATCTCATCTGGTTCCAGCGTGGCGCCGCACTCCGGGCAGGGCACCTGTGCTACAGCCGGGTCGGTCCGCCAGGCGTATTGCTCTACATAGCCAGGGTAGACTCGGAAATCCCGGTAATCCCCCGGAGGGGGGCACAGGGCGGCTTTCAGCGCCTCGGGTTCGGTGGGGTAAGCGGCCAGTCCAGCCCGCAGGTCCAACCGGCGGCAGACATCGGCGGTGTAAAGCGTGTCGCTCAGTGCATCATGGAAGGGGCGCTCCATCGGGATGCCCAGACGGGTGACCACGCTTTCCAGGGTCATGCCCTCGCCCTCCTTGCGGGGGTGCTCCCGCAAAAAGATCTGCTGCAGGTCATACCAGACGGTGGGCTGGCTCTCGTCGATGTTGCACAGGAATAGATTCTGCTTCAATACCGGAACATCGTCCAGACCCCACTCGGCAAACTCTGCATCCGGGCCGCACCACTTCATAAAGCGGCGCAGCCCCTGGAGGATGGGCTCGCCCTTGTCCAGATCGGCCTGGGTCAGGCCGGTGACCTTGGCGATATGATGCTGCAATTTGCGAAAGATGCGGGGCCGCAGACGGATCGAGAAGGTGTCCAGCACGTTGGCATCCTCGTCGATCTTTACGGCGCCGATCTCAATGATCTCGCCCCGCAGGGTCTGCTGTACCCCGTGATAGTTAAAGGTGTACGGCTGGTAGCCGATGTTCCACTCCAGGTCAAATAATACCAGATTCCGCGGCATGATCTTGCTGTGTCCTCTCCTTCTCTTAGTGCAGGATAAACTTTTCAATGGCCTCTGCAACACCATCGTGGTTGTTGTCGGCCTCGGTCACATAATCGGCAGCGGCTTTGACCGGCGGCTCTGCATTCTGCATAGCCACGCCGACCCCTGCAAAGGCCAGCATGGAGCGGTCGTTCAGGCCGTCGCCGCAGGCCATCAGCTGGCCCCGGTCCAAGCCCAGATGTGCCAGCAGTGCTGCCAGGCTGGCGTCCTTGGCCACGCCTACCGGCACAGCCTCGATGAAAAATGCGCTGGAAGGGTAGAGGTCCAGCCGTGTGCCGAACCGCTCCTTGGCGGCCGCCCAGACCTCGTCCCGGCGGGCCGGGTCCAGGGTGATGAGCATTTTGTGCACCGGGAAGTTTACATGGGCGGCCAGATCCGGCACGCCAACCACCGGCAGGTGGTTGGTAAAGCCCTCCCACTGCGCCCAGCGGTCGTCCGGGCGCTCGGTCAGGATATGCTCGGCATCATAGGTCACGATGGCTACATCCTGCTGGGCGGCAAAATCACACAGCTGGGGCACCAGTTCCGGGTCCAGCAGTTTCTGGTAGAGGACCTGTCCGCTGCGGCAGTCCAGGATCGCACCGCCGTTGTAAGACAGGATGCATCCGCCGGTCTTGTCCAATTCCAGCTCTTTGGCCAGCGGGGCTACGCCGCCGGTCGGCCGGCCGGAGGCCAGCACCAGGGTCACGCCCTGGGCGGCAGCCGCCTGCAGGGCTGCCCGGGTGCGGGGGGTGATCTTCTTTTCGTCGTTGGTCAGCGTGCCGTCCAGATCCAGCGCCAGCACCTTGATCTGTGATGTTGCCATAGTGTAGGGTCTCCCTTTCTGTTCCTGTACTCCAATACGCGCAAATGCCCGCAAAAAAACTCACTTTCCTTATTGTACAATGAACTCCCGTCCCGTTGCAAGGGGCAGGGGCAAAAATCTGCGTTTTATCCACAAAAATGGCGGGTGGACGGCTCTTTTTCATCCATGGGCCAGGGGGCCGGGCAGAAGGGGAGTGCGGGGTTCTTTCTTGCCTTTTGTGCGCAGGGGTGATAAAATAGACCAGCATCCGGAGAAGCCGGGTGCAAGGGACAAGAGCGTCCCTATGATCGACCCTGCCGCAGGAGCCAGCAGGCTCCACCGGGGAAGCGGGTGCAAGGCCCGCGCGGTCCCGCCACCGTAAGCCGAGCAAGGGCGCATGCAGCGCCCCGGCAAGCCGGGGTACCGGACGGCAGGAGCACACCAGATCCACGAGAGATGGAGAGGAGAGCTTTTTATGAATTTTGCAAAAAATGAACGGATGCACGCTTGGACTGCGCTGCTGGCAGCGGCTGCTCTGGCAGCTGTGCTGCTTACCGGCTGCGGTGCGGCTTCCTCGGAGAGCAGTTCCTCCAGCGCTGCCCAGAGCGAGCCTGCCAGTGTCAGCGCCGCAGCATCGGACAGCGCAGCGGAGCAGAAGATCCATGCTGCATTTACGGTTTGCTATGCAGATGGCACCAGCGAGGAGTTTACCCTGGAAGCGCAGGCTGGCCAGACCCTGGCCGAGGCGCTGCAGGCGGCAGGTCTCATCAGTGCAGAGGAGGCCGAGGCCGGCTTTGTGACCGAGGTCAACGGCGTAAAGGCTGATTTCAACAAGGATCAGTCCTGGTGGTGTCTGACGGATGCTTCCGGCGAGGCCACGACGGTGGGCATCGGGGACATCCAGCTGCAGGATGGGGATGCCTATGCCTTCACCTACACAAAGTAAACGGACCTCCAGCCGGGAAAAGATCCTGCGCCTGGCCTTGGCTGGGCTGATGGGGGCGCTGCTGGTGGTGGGCAAACAGGTTATGAGCGGCCTGCCCAACATCGAGCCGGTGACCCTGCTGATCGTGCTGTTTACACTGGAGCTGCCGCGGGAGACCCCGGCGGCCATCACCGTGTTTTTGCTGCTGCAGGGGGTCCTCTACGGGTTTGGACTGTGGTGGGCCATGTACATCTATGTGTGGTACCTGCTGGCTCTGCTTACCTGGCTGCTGCGCCGGATGGACAATGCCCTGGGCTGGGCGGTGTTCAGCGGGATCTATGGCTTGTGCTTTGGGGGGCTGTGTGCAGGCGTGTATCTGGTGGCAAAGACACCGGCTTTTGCTTTGAGCTGGTGGATCAGCGGCCTGCCCTACGATGCCATGCACGGTGCGGGCAATTTTGTGCTGATGCTGCTGGCCTACCGCCCCTTGCGCCATGCGCTGCAGATCGCAAAACGGCAGATCGGCCTGTGAACAAAGAAAAACGCTGCCCCCGGCTTTTGCCAGGGGCAGCGTTTTTTATGCCAGGGGGTGTATCACAGGGTAAAGCGCTCCAACAGGACCCACAGCATTCCCGGCAGGTTCATGATGGGGGCCAGCAGCTCGGAAATAAAGAAAAACAGGGACTCAAACATAATTCAGGACTCCTTTCATACTGCAAAAGAGGAGATTTTGCGGGGCCCGCCTTGTTCGTTGCGGCGGGAACTGTCCGTTCTGCCCTGTATACGTCTGAGCCGGGCAAATTATTGCAGAACTTTGAATGTGGAAAAACCTGGGTAGACGGCAGCGGTCCCCAAAAGCTGCTCGATCCGCAGCAGCTGGTTGTATTTGGCCACCCGTTCGCTGCGGCAGGGGGCGCCGGTCTTGATCTGACAGGTGTTCAGCCCTACTGCCAGATCCGCAATAAACACATCTTCGGTCTCACCCGAGCGGTGGGAGCTGATGACGCCATATCCGGACTGCTGGGCCAGCCGCACCGCATCCATGGTGCGGGAGACCGTGCCGATCTGGTTGGGCTTGATCAGCACCGCATTGGCTGCCTGCTGCTGTACACCCTGCTGGATGCGCTGGGTGTTGGTGACGAACAGATCGTCCCCCACAAGCTGGAGCTTGTTGCCCAAAACGGAGGTCAGTTTCTGCCAGCCAGACCAGTCCTCCTCATCCAATCCATCCTCCAGCGACAACAGGGGGTAACGCCCCGCCAGCGCCTGCCAATGGGCAATGAGCTGGTCGGTGGTGTACACCTGGCCGGATTTGGGCAGGCGATAGAACCCGCTGCCCTGGATCGGGTCCCGCCACTCGGAGGCGGCAGCGTCCATCCCCAGCATAAAATCCCGGCCGGGGCGGTAGCCTGCCCGCTGGATGGCAGCCAGGATCAGCTCCAGCGCCTCCTCATCGCTGGCAAGATCGGGGGCAAAGCCGCCCTCGTCCCCTACAGCGGAGGACAGCCCCTTGGCCCGCAGCAGCTTTGCCAGGGCGTGGTACACCTCGCTGCACCAGCGCAGCGCCTCCCGAAAGCTGGGCGCCCCGACCGGAAGGATCATGAACTCCTGTGTATCCAGGCTGTTGGCTGCATGGGCGCCGCCGTTCAAAATATTCATCATGGGCACCGGCAGGCAGCAGGCGTTGGCACCCCCCAGCAGGCGGAATACCGGTATGCCCAGGCTGGCTGCGGCTGCCCGGCAGACGGCAATGGATACGGCCAGCATCCCGTTGGCCCCCAGGCGGGAGCAGTCCGGTGTGCCATCGGCGGCGCGCATGGCTCCATCTACGGCGTAAAGGTCGGCAGCATCCAGCCCGGCGATCGCAGGGGCCAGCACTGCCCGGATGTTCTGGGCGGCTTTCTGCACCCCTTTGCCGCCATAGCGGGCATGCTCGCCATCCCGCAGCTCCAAGGCTTCCCGGCTGCCGGTGGAAGCCCCGGAAGGGGCAGTGCCCCGTGCGGTGGTGCCATCGGCCAGGGTGACTTGTGCCTCTACGGTGGGATTGCCGCGGGAATCCAGGATCTCGCGGCCGGTCAGGGAACGGATGGTACGGTCAGACATAGCGTTGCTCCTTTTCTGTGGTTCGTATCGCAGGGAGTATGGGCCGGAGAACGCAGTTTTAGCCAGGACGTCCGGCTGTTTTTGGGGAGAAAAGGGACGCTTTCTGTCTGGATAGGAGAACTGCCCTGCCGGTTGCTAAAACAGCAGCCGCCCCGCCGGGTGCACTGCACCAGAGGGACGGCTGCTTTATGATCGGATCTATCGGGCAGAGGGGTGCCAGGCGTCCAGTATGCCGATGTCGGCGCAGATGACCTGGCCGCAATGGTCCGGCGCAGAAAAGTGGACCGGCTTGCAGCTGTCAAAGGTGACGGTCACATCGGCCCGCACCGCCCCGGGGACGGCGGCTCCGGTGTCTGCATTGCATCCGCTGGGCAGGTCTGCAGCAAAGACCAGGGCGCCGTCCCGGCGGCAGCGTTCCAGCAAGGCGCAGGCTGCGGCACCCTGCGGCCGCAGTGTCCCGTGGAAACCGGTGCCATACAGCGCATCCACAGCGGCTGTAAAGGGGTGCTCCGGCAGCGGGTCCAGCGTGCACAGCTGTACCCCCGGCATACCCGCCAGCAGCTGCCAGTTGGCCTGCGCATCCGGGGTACAGGGTTCCCCTTCGGCCAGCAGGACCCATACCTGCCAGCCAGCCTGTGCCGCAGCCCGGGCGGTCACAAAGCCGTCGCCGCCGTTATTGCCTTTGCCGCAGACCACCAGCAGCCGTCCGGGCTGCGGGCAGCGGAGGGCCAGCTCCCGCCAGACAGCCTGGCCGGCATTCTCCATCATCTGCCGGTAGCTGAGCCCGTGTGCGGCTCCGCTGGCCTCGATCTGCTTCATCTGAGCGGCCGTTACGATCCGGTGTTCCATCTTTCAGCACCATCCTTTTTGTTTTTATTATACTCCCGCCAAAGCCGATACGCAAACATCCCCCGCTCTGTATCAGGGCGGGGGATGTGGGGTTGGGTCATTCGGTTGTTTAGGTCATTACATAGATCTCCATTTCAGCTTCTTCCGCAGGCGGATAGATCACAGTGTTCTCAACTTCCACCTCGTAGACCGAATGGGAAAGCTCTGCGGTCATCTCCTCCAGGGTCCAGTCCTGCTGCACCGGGCCATCCAGCTCCAGCCGGAAGGTCTGGGTGTCGTCCTCTGCAAAAAAGAGCAGCTGGTTCGGCACAATGGCAAGGTCTTGGGCGGACTGGGTCAAAGCGTAGCAGTCCTTTGCAAAGCTTTCCGGGGTCTGATACGGCCCCCGCAGTTCCACACGCAGGGTGCTGTACTCCACCTTGGGGCTGTCTGCCCAGGAATGGAAGGACAGGTAGCCTTCCACATCCCGCAGGCGGATCTGGGGTGCATCATCGGAAAAGGCGGTGTAGGCATCCCGGGTGAACTGCTCTCGCTGCATATCCAGCTCCTGCTGTCGGACTGGGTCGATCAGGTCGGTGAGCATGGGCAGGAAAGAAAGTCCGAAGCAGCAGGCCATCAAAAACAGACACCCTAAAACGGACAGGAAATCCAGCCGCCAGCGGCCGGGCCGCACGGCAAAGTAAAGCACCTCTGTACCCAAAGCCACCAGCCCTGCCGCCGGGGCGATCTTCAGCACCAGTTCCCAGTTGAAGCTGGGCCAGAAGTAATACAGCAGAAAGAACAGTCCGGCAAGGATCAGGCATACGCCCAGTGTCAGGCTGCCTACCCGGCGCTTAGGGGCGGCAGGCTCACTGACCGTCGGATTGGTCGTTGGTTTGGTCGTCTCGGTCATCGTTTTCTACCTCCTGATGAGGCTGCATCGCAGCCTGAATGATCCGCAGAGCTTCCTGCTCCGCAGGGTCCTCTGCAGGGGAGGGCTCCTCCGTCTGAGAGGGGGCGGTATAATTGCAGAACTCTTCCGGGGCTTGCTCCGGGGGGCGCTGTGCGCTGCGGGGGCCGCGCACCAGCCAAACACCGCAGAGGATCAGCACCACGCAGACCAATACCTGGGGGACCTGATCCATCATCAGGTAAAATGCCCGGAACGCAACGCTGTTGTGCCCGCCGCTCCACATCAGCTGATCCAGGACGCCCATAACGACCTGCTGGTAGGCGATGAGCACACCGGTGGCGATCAGGCCCCAGCCCAGCAGCTTATGGCTCTCGGAGAGGAGCTGCCGCATCCGCCGGTCGTACCAGTCTATATGGATCAGGTAATCGTCCTGGGGGGCATTGCCGGCGCCGATCTCTGCCCGCAGGATGAAGGTATCAAAAAAGCTGTACATCCACACGATCAGGCAGGTGATGGTCAGCGGCGGCAGCAGCATCCCACAAAAGATGGTCAGGCAGAACATGCTCACCAGCGACAGGCCCCGCTTCATATAGCCTTGGTACATCTGACCAGCGCCCGGGATGCAGGAAAAGATCAAAGTCAGGATTCCGTTTTTCATTGTGTATTTTCCCCCTTAGATTGGTCTTGAGGTTGGTCATGGCCGCTGGTGGGCTGGGTCTGGGCATCGGGGCCTTTGCCCCGGCCCCACAGGCCGTCCAGTGCACCGGTAAATTTGTCGTAAAGCTGCGCCATCGGGTCAGGATGTTTCGGGCCGTCTGGCAGGGACTGGCTTTGGGCAGGCGGAGTCCAGACATCCAGCTGACTGCTGCGGTCCAGGATGATATCCAGTGTTCCGCTGCGCCAGATGCTCAGCGCCAGCAGGGCGGCAACTCCGGCCACCGCCATGCGTCCATAGGTGTTATGCATGATGCGTACCCAGATGCTGCTCATGACGGTACGCTGCACCTTGGACGGCGCAGTTTCCAGCCGGGCAGTGTAGCGGTCCAGACAGCAGTTGCAGTAGGCCAGATGTTCGGCGGCTTCCAGCCGCCCCAGCTCATCCAGCTGGCCTGCGATCAGGGCGTCAAGGCCTTCTTCGGTCAGACATCCGTTTTTTTGGAACAGTTCCATCCGGTGGGTCCCCCCTTTCTGGTGGATTGGACTGGGCTAAAATTTGTTGCGCCAGCATTTTTTTGCCCCGGTAGATCTGGGCTTCCACAGTTTTTACCGGGCGGCCGCAGCGCAGAGCGGCCTCAGCGGCAGTGCATCCCTCCAGCAGCACCAGGCAGCAGGGGGTGTGGTAGGGCTCCCGCAGGCCGGTGATCATATCGGTAAGCTGCTGGGCGCTGATCTGTTCCAGCACCTGGTGCTCCGGGCTGTCGGTGGGCGGGGCAGTGTGCAGAGACAGCATCTCATCTCCGGGCATAGACACCCGCCGCGCCCAGGCGCTGCGCAGATAATCCTTGGCTTTATTGGATGCGATGCGGGCCAGCCACTGCTTTTCGTATCCGGGCGGACAACGGTCGATGGCACGCCAAGCGGAGAGAAAAGTCTCCTGGGCCAGATCCTGGGCTTCCTGCTCATCCGGTACCAGCTGGTGGCAGACCGTGTAGACCAGGTTCTGATATTGACGCACCATTGCGCCGAATTCCAGGCTCGTCATGCCTGCACGGCCTCCTTTCTGTACGGTTGGGGGCAGAGGCTCGCCAGGCTCGCTTTGCGGGTGCTTTACGTTCCCCTCTGTATTCTAACACGAAGCAAGGGGCTTGTCTCCTGCACGGAAAGTAAAAAAATTTGAAAAAAATTTGGGAGGGGGAGCAGACCCTCTCCGTCACGGCTTCGCCGTGCCACCTCTCCCGAAAGGGAGAGGCTTTGGCAGAGGCGAAAAGTTTGCAGCTTAACGGCAGGCTTCTTCCTGCCGTTGACCGATGAGGACGAAACCTGCCCTCTTTGCCAAGGGCTCTCCCACTCGGGAGAGCTGTCGAGCGCAGCGAGACTGAGAGGGTTCGTCCCGGAAGCACCCCTCTCCCCCGCATCTATCCTACACACAAAAAACGGCCCGTGCGGATGCACGGGCCGTTTTTGCAAAGTTTCTTGAAAAAGCGGGGGGAGCGTTCTCTTTTCCGCTTACACCTGCGCCTGGGGAGCGGCGTTCTGCTGGGCGAGATACTCGGCGGCATCGTCGGGGATATCGTCCAGGTCGTCGCTGCCCACATCCACCTGCAGCGGCGGGCGCTTGAACAGCAGATCGTACAGGATCGGCACGATATACAGGGTCATCAGGGTAGCATAGCTCAAGCCGCAGATGATGACCAGTGCCATACCGCTCATGAGCTGGCTGGCCATATCGTTGCTGAACACCATTTGCAGCATCGCCAGCACGGTGGTCAGGGTGGTCATCAGGATGGGGCGCATACGGGTCTTACCGGTAGCCACCAAGGCGGCGTGACGCTCCAGACCGCCAATCCGCAGCTGGTTTGCATAGTCCACGAACACGATGCCGTTGTTGACCACGGTACCCATCAGCACGATGAAGCCCATCAGCGAGATCATGGTCAGCTGCTGGCCGGTGACCAGCAGACCCAGCAGGCCGCCAGTAAAGGCCAACGGCACCGTAAACAGCACAATGAAGGGGGACAGCAGGCTCTGGAACTGCGCCACCATGACCAGGTAGACAAAGGGCAATGCCAGCGCCATCCACTGGACCATCTCCTGCACCATGTAGTTCACGGTATCGGACTCGCCGCCCAGGGAGAACCAGCAGCCCTCCGGCATATCGGCGCTGGCGGCATACTCGTCCAGCTTATCCTGCAGCAGACGGGACTGCACGGTGGTGTTATAGCCTTCCAGCGTATCGGCCTTTACCGAGATATACTGGGTCTGGTTCACGCTGGTAATGGCGTCCGGGGCGGTGCCGGTGGTCCAGGTAGCAATATCGGACAGTTTGCAGCTGCCCACCAGGGTAGTCATATCCGACTGCATCACGCTGGTGGCAAAGGTCATGTCCATCATGTTCTCTTTGGTCACCGGGTCCAGGTTATTGGTGATCTGGATATTCATCGAGGTGCCATCCACCGTTACCGGGGTAGCGGCGGTGGTGCTGGTGGTCAGGCGCTGTGCGATCTGCTGGTAGACCTGGGCCACGGTCAGGCCATTGGCGCGCACCGCATCCCGGTCGATCTTCAGGTTGATGGTGGCATCGCCGCCGCCCAGACCGTTGGCTGCATTGGCAAAGCCCTCGGTGCTGTTTACCAGCTCCACCACCTTTTCCGACAGGGCAGAGATGGTCTCCGCATCCGGGCCGAACACCTGCACCTCCAGGCCGCTGGCCAGACCGCTGGTCAGCTCCTGCATACCGCTGATCTCCACCTCGGCGGTGCAGCTCTCCACACCGGCCAGGGCATCCACCATGCTCTGACGGGCGGTCTCGATCTCGGCGGGGTTCAGGCTCTCGTCCAGCAGCACGCTGATCTGGTAGCTGCCGTAGCTGTTGGCGCCGTCCAGCATCGAGGTGATCTGGCTGGGCAGGCCCAGCTGGCTGATATCAAAGCCCATGATGCTCTTATCCGTCACGATCGCAGCCTCACGGACGTTCTCCACCCCCATCACAGCTTCCAGCGCCTGGCCGGCTGTCTGGTAGGACTCCTCCTTGGTCAGGCCGTCCTGGGTGTGCAGGGTAATGGCTGCTTCGTTGCTGGTCATGGCGGGCAGCAGCTCCACGCCCATGGTCAGCACCTGCCAGCCGCAGAACACCAGCAGAGCCGTAGCCGCCACCAGGGGCAGCGCCTTATGCTTCAGCGCCCATTCCAGGCTCTTGGCATACTTATCCTGGATCTTATCAAACCAGGGCAGGGACTTAGGCTCTGCCTTTTTCAGCAGGGTAGAGGCAGAGGCGGGCACCACGGTCACAGCCACCAGCAAGGAAGCCATGAGGCAGTAGCCGATGCACAGGGACATGGGCAGCATCAGGTTCTTGACCAGCTGGCTGGAAAAGACCACCGGCAAAAAGACGCACACCGAGGTCAGGGTAGAGGCCACGATGGACATACCCACCTGTTTGGTGCCCTGCACCGCTGCACGGGCTGCCGGCACGCCGCGGCTGCGCAGGCGGTAGATATTCTCGATGACCACGATGGAGTTGTCCACCAGCATACCAATGCCCAGGGACAGGCCCGCCAGGGTCATCACGTTCAGGTCCATATTAGAGAAGTACATCAGCACCAGCGCAAACAGCACCGACAAGGGGATGCTGACGCCGACCACGATGGTGGGCTTGAGGTCCTTGAGGAAGATGGCCAGCACCAAAATGGCCAGCACTGCACCCAGCAGCATACTGCTGAGGATGCTCTTGATGATGATGGTGATATAGTTGCCCTGGTTGGACACCACCACCACATGCAGGCCGGGGTTCTGCTGCTCCAGCTTATCAAAGGCCGCCAGGCAGTTGCCGGACACCTGTCCGGCGCTGGAATTGGTGCTCTTATAGATCTTGACCACGGCGGCATTCTCGCCGTTCAGGCGGGTAAAGGTAGCGGCTGCGTTGTCGATGATCTCCACGTCCGCCACATCTGCCAGGCGCACGTCTCCAAAGCCATCCACCCGCAGCAGCAGCGCACCGGCGATATCCTCCACGCCGCTGTACTCCTGGCCCACCTTCAAAAGCCAGGACTGGCCGTCCTTATCGGCGATATAACCCGCCGGCATCGAGAAGTTCTGGGCATAGATCAGGGTAGACAGGGTCTCGATATCCAGCTGCTTGGACACATCGGCGCTGGACAGAGCCTTCTGTTTGGCTTCCTCATAATACTGCTGGGCAGCCATGAACTGCTCTTCGTACTCCCGCAGCATATTGGCCGCCTCGTTAAAAGCTGCGATCGCATCCAACTGCTGCTGAGAGAACTGCCCCAGCGCTGTGGAGAAGCCGCTCATCATCTCCGGCACATTGTCCATGGCCTTGATGGTGTCTTCCAGCGTTTTATAGATAATATCCAGGCTCTTCTGCACTTCCAGGCTGTCTGCCAGGTCCGAAACGTTGCCGCCCTGGCCGCCGCCCTCCGCATTCAGGCGGGTCTGCAGGTTTTGCAGTGCGGTGGTGAGCTTATCGGTAATGGAGCGCAGCTCTGCTACGATCTCGATGAGGGAGTCGATGTCCCGCATACCGGTCTCGTTGAACTTATCCATCACATGCTGCAGCCCCTGGCTTACTTCCACCAGAGCCTGCTGGATCTCCGGCTCATTGACGATGGAGATCAGCTGGTTGATGCTCTGCAACAGCGCCTGGGCCTGGGCACGCACCGTCTCCACGGCCTTGCCCACCTCGTCCGACATCTGTTCCATCACCTGGGAGGAGACGTTGGCGCCAAAGTTCTTTTTCTGCTTATTGTACTCCGCACGGCCAGCCTCCAGCTGTGCCTGGGCTGCGTCCAGCTGAGCCTTGCCCTCGGCCAGGCGGACATTGACCACCTCCAGCACACGGGCATTGATCTCATCGATCTTTTTCTGGTTCAGCTCCACCTGCACCATCTGGTCCACAAGACCGGTAGAGGACACGCTGGACACACCGTCCGCCCGCTGCAGGGTGGGCACCAGGGTATCCGACACATAGTCGGACAGCTCGTACAGGTCCGCCCCTTCCTGGCTGACAGCCGCCGTCATAAAGGCATTCATGTTCAGGCTGTACTCGATGATGGAGGGGGTCATGCAGCTTTCCGGCAGGCCGGAAGCCAGCTGGTCGATCTTGTTGGAGACCTTGACCAGGGCGCTGTTCATATCCGTCGTTTCTTCAAACCTCATCAAAAGCAGGCTGAAGTTTTCCGACGATGTAGCGGTGACCTGCTCCACACCGGTGATGTTGCCCAGGCCGTTCTCCATCACGTCCGAGACTTCGCTCTCGACACGCTCCGGGCTGGCGCCGGGGTACACCGTCACCACCATCAGGTATGGGGTGTTCACATTGGGCAGCAGGTTGGTCTGCATACCGGTCACCGAGACAAAGCCCAGCATGATGACCATGATCACGGCCACCAATACCGTAAATGGCCGTTTGACACTGAATTTTTCCATGTTCTCCTACCGTTTCCACTCCTGCGCATTGCGCGGGTATATGTCCTAACATTCCTATTATACACAGGGTACGGGGGGTTGCAAGGGGCATGGCAAGAATATTTGCCTTTTTTTCACCGCAGACAGCCGATTTGCACCCGCCCTTCCCCAAAACCCGGCGTTCAGTGGAAACACGTCCCAGCAAGGGCCAGAATTGCAGCTGCGCCGTTCCTTTGCCAAACCTTTGCTGCCCGGGCAGGCGCCCCGGCCCCTTTTTCAAGCATAGAAAACCGCCGGGATTTATGGTATACTAACCCTGTATCGAAAACTCTGCGCCGGCAAAGCGGCGCTTTTTGAAAAAAGATCGAGGAATACCATGAAGCAAGTGATCTCAGTCCGTTTCAAGGACAACGGAAAAAGCTATTATTTTGACCCCGCCGGGGCTGACCTGGCAAAAGGGGACTATGTGATCGTGGAGACCGCCCGCGGCGTGGAGTGCGGCGAGGTGGTCTCGCCGGTGCGCCAGCTGCCGGAATCCGCCCTGCCCAAGGCCCTGAAACCCATCACCCGGGTGGCAGACAGCGTGGATGTGCGCCGGATGCGCCAGAACCGGGAGGATGAAAAGCGGGCCTACCACACCTGCCAGGAGTGCATCGCCCGCCACGGCCTGGACATGAAGCTGGTGGATGCAGAGTATACCCTGGACCGCTCCAAGATCATGTTCTACTTTACCGCCGACGGCCGGGTAGACTTCCGGGAGCTGGTCAAGGACCTGGCGGGCATCTTCCACACCCGCATCGAGCTGCGCCAGATCGGTGTGCGGGACGAGAGCAAGATGATCGGCGGCCTGGGCATCTGCGGGCAGCCCTTCTGCTGCAGCCGCTTTTTGAAGGACTTCCAGCCCGTCTCCATCAAGATGGCCAAGGAGCAGAACCTCTCTTTGAACCCCACCAAGATCAGCGGCGCCTGCGGGCGGCTGATGTGCTGCCTGGCCTATGAGGAAAGTGCCTACGAGTACCTGAACAGCATCATGCCCATGGTGGGCAGCACCGTGCGCACCCCGGACGGCCTGGGCACCGTGCTGGAGGTGAACCCGGTATCCGGCTACCTGCGGGTGCGCTGCGGGGCCGAGGCCCTGGCCCCCCGCTACTATAAGGTAGGCGTGTGTGAGTATGTCTGCGGCGGCAAGCGCGCCCCCCGCCGCCCCGACCCGGAGGACGATTACTCCGGCGTGCGCAACCCCGCCCCGGTGGTGGCCGCAGCCGACCCCGCAGAAAAGAAGAAACGCTGAGTCCTTGGCTCACTCGACCAAATCCGCCCCAAAAACTTTGTGCAGGTTGCTAAAATCCCAAAAAATTTTTTCCATTCAGGATAGTTAGTCTTGCCTTTTGGGGCCGATTTTGCTAAAATCCAAGTTAGGAGCAACTTCCTAGAGGGCATCGCTTGCAGCCGTGCCAAAGCAGACCTCTTTCATCATTTCAGGGCACGGAGTTAAAAGGAGAGTCTTATTATGGCACACAAGGTTACTGACGCATGTGTTGGCTGCGGCGCTTGCGAGGGCGCTTGCCCGGTTGGCGCTGTCGCCGTTGAGAACGGCGTGGCTGTTGTGAACGCAGATACCTGCATCGACTGCGGCGCTTGCGAGGGTGCTTGCCCCACCGGCGCTATCGTTGCTGAGTAATCAGACGGCGTAAGGCTGAAAAGCCAAAAAGCACATAAGTCAAGGCGGCGGGAGTTTCCTCACCATGGGGGGCCCGCCGCTTTTCTTCTGCCAAAGTTTTGGGTCTTGCACCCGGTTTTTTTGTTACAGGAAAGACGCTGGAGATATGGAACATTCCACCGAGATTTTGTATAATAGGACTGCGGTCTATTGCTCTGCCGAGCATCGCTTTGGGTCAGACGCACTGCTTTTGTCCCGGTTCTGCGCCCCCAAACGGGCCGAAGCCGCCGTGGACTTGTGCTCCGGCTGCGGCATCGTGGCACTGGCCTGGCACGACGCCGGGCACCGCGGCCCGTGTGCCGCCGTGGAGCTGCAGCCCCCGGCCAGCGCCCTGCTGCAGGCAGCAGTGGCCGACCAGGACATCCGGCATATCCAGCCGGTCTGCGCCGACCTGCGCACCTTTGCCCAGCAGCCGGGCCAGTGGGACGTATGCGCCTGCAACCCGCCCTATTTTACCCAGGGCCCTGCCGCCGACAGCCCCGCCCGGGCCTTGGCCCGGCACGAGGAGAGCTGTGGGCTGGAGGATGTGTGCAGCTGCGGGTTCCGGCTGCTGCGGGACGGGGGCAAGCTGGCTTTGTGCCACCGGCCGGAGCGTCTGGCCGAGGTGCTGGCCGCTTTGCGGGCGGCACGGCTGGAGCCTAAGCGCCTGGCCTTTGTAAAAAACACCCCCGACGGCGCGCCCTGGCTCTTTTTGGTGGAAGCCCAGAAGAACCGCCGCACCGGCCTGCGGGTGGAGCCGGACGTATTGATCTGCAGCGGGGCTGCCCGCTATGGCCGGTAAAAACAAAAGAAGGATAGAACAGGAGGGGCTTTTCATGGCCGGAACTCTCTACCTGGTTGCCACCCCCATCGGCAACCTGGACGATATGCCGCCCCGGGTGGCGGCCACCTTTGGGGCAGTGGATTTTATTGCGGCGGAGGACACCCGTGTCACCCTGCGGCTTTTGAACCACCTGGGCTTGAAAAAGCCCTTGGTCAGCTACTACGAACACGCCCTGCAAAAGGGCGAAGGCATCCTGCGCCGGATCGAGGCGGGGGAGAGCTGCGCTCTGTGCTCGGATGCCGGTATGCCCTGCATCTCGGACCCCGGCGAGGTCATCGTCCGGGACGCATTGGAGCGGGGCATCCCGGTGGTGCCGGTGCCCGGGGCCAGCGCCTGCGTCACTGCGCTGGCCGTCTCCGGACAGGACACCAGCCGCTGGGTCTTTGAGGGTTTTCTGCCCGTGGAGCGCCGCCAGAAAAAAGAACGCCTAGCCGAATTGCTGACCGAGCGGCGGACCATGATCTTTTACGAGGCGCCCCACAAGCTGCGCACCACCCTGGCGGACCTTTCTGCCGCCTTTGGGCCGGAGCGCAGCATCACCCTCTGCCGGGAGCTGACCAAGCTCCATGAGGAGATCTGCAAGACCACCCTGGCCGAGGCCATTGCCCGGTACCAGGCCCAGGACCCCCGCGGGGAGTATGTGCTGGTGGTGGCGGGCGCCCCCGCTGCCGCAGACCCCGCCCAGGAAATGACCCTGGAGCAGGCGGCCCGCCATGCCCTGGAGCTGGTGGAAAGCGGCTTTGGGCCCACCGCCGCAGCCAAGGCTGCCGCCAAGGACACCCGTTTTTCCAAAAGCGAAGTTTATAAAGAACTGCTGCTGTTGCAGCAGGAGCAGCAGGGGTGACATTGCGGACGCCTCTTGCCCACACACTGCCCGCCCTGCGGGCCGATCCGGAATTGTCTATGCTTGCAAAAATACTGCCGGTGCGGCTGCGCTGGCCCTGCGAAAAGCTCTTTGATACCACCATTTTGACCAATCTCTCCAAAATGGTGGAAGTGCCCGTATCTCTACAAGGAGGAACATCTTCTGTGACAAAACTTCTGATCCTGAGCGACAGCCACAACAGTCCCGACGTGGTGCAGCGCATCCTGCGGGACGAAACCGACGTGGACGCTTTGATCTTTTTGGGAGATGGCCTGCGCGATCTGGAGCAGGGCCTTACCCAGCACCCCCGGCTGCGGACCTATGCTGTGGCCGGCAACTGCGATTACGGCGCGCTGGAGCCGCTGGACGGCCTGGCCGCTTTTGATAAGACCGTGGTTTTTTATACCCACGGGCATATGTACGGGGTAAAGTACGATCTTGACACCCTGGCCCAGGCCGCAGCCGCCCGGGGGGCGGAGGTGGCGCTGTTCGGCCACACCCATATCCCCCTGGCCGAGCAGCGGGGCGGGGTGTTCCTGTTCAACCCCGGCTCCTGCGGCCGGTGCTATACCGGGCCGGATACCTATGGTATTCTTACACTGGACGATGGCAAGGTCATCGCCCATGCACATAAGGAGGTCCCCCAGAAGTGAGCATCAACGAGGTGCGCTGGCTGGACAGCTGCCCCAGCACCAACGCCTATGTAAAGGAACATTTTGAGGAGTTCGGGCCGGTGGGTGCGGTGTATACCACCAACCAGACCGCCGGACGGGGGCGGCTGGGACGCAGCTGGGAAAACGCCGCCGGGCAGGCGCTGTACTACACCGCCGCCATCCGGGAGCCGCTGGCTCAGCCCGCCACCCTGCCGCTGCTGGCCAGCCTGGCGGTGCGCCGTCAGCTGTTTTTGCGCTACGGCGTCCAGTGCCAGATCAAGTGGCCCAACGATCTTTTGCTGGGCGGCAAAAAACTGGCCGGCATCCTGTGCGAGATGGTCAGCTACGGCTACGAGAACCAGGGCCGGGGCCTGCTGTGCGGCATCGGCATCAATCTGGCCCAGCCCCAGTCCTATTTTGATGCGGCGGGCCTGCCCCACGCCACCTCGCTGGCATTGCAGGGGGTGCAGGTAGACCTGGACGCTGACCCGGAAGTGCTGGCAGAAGGGCTGACGGATTTTGGCTTTGACCGGAACCTGTACCAGTTTGCCCGGGACGGATTTGCCCCCTTTTTGGAGGAATACAAAGCCGCCTGTGTGAACCTGGGCCGGGAGGTGACCTTTGACCTGCCCGGCGGCGGCGAGGGCCGCGGCATCGCCCAGGACATCGACTCCGAGGGGCGGCTGGTGGTGTGCACGCCGGAAGGCACCCGCCTGGTGTTTACCGGGGAGGTCTCGGTGCGGGGCATCTACGGCCAGCTGTAAGGCCGATCTTGCAAAAAAAACGCGCAGCCCCTTGGCTGCGCGGCAACATTGCGTATAAAACTCAGCGGTAACGGCGGCGGCGACGGCGGCCCAGATTCAAAGACCCGCCCCCGGCTACCAGGGTCAGAAAGCCCATGACGGCCAGACCGGGGATCAGCCCCGCCAGCAGCCGCAGGGTGGACTGGGCATCGGTGACAAAGTCCGAGACGTAGGCTTCCCGGGTCACAAGGTCCACGGTGCCCACCTCGTACCCATCCAGATAGACGGTGGCGGTGCCCAGCACCTGCCCAGCCTGCACGGTGGCATCCACCTGCTCCGGTACAGAGAAGGTATAGCTCACCTCGTCCTGTGCATGGCCGTAGCCGTACACCTGGGCGGCAGGGTAGAGGGCGACCTCCGCATGGGCACGGCATTTATTCAGCGGCACGGTGGTCAAAGGCTCCGGCGAGGCGGTGTCCACCAGCAGCCGGTCCGAAAAGCTGGCAAAGGCCCAGTCCAGCATCTCGGCACATTCCCGATAGATATTCTCCAGATCCGACCCCAGCACCACCAGGCCGTAGGTATGGCCGTCCTGCTGGGCATAGGTCACATAGCACCGCCCGGCCAGCGTAGTAAAACCGGTCTTCATGCCCTGGATATAGCCCCGGTAGTAGGGGTATTCCGGGTTCAGCATCAGGTTGGTGGCGGAGATCACCCGCTCGCTGCTGTGGAGGTTGGTGGCGGGCAGGGTATAGGTCACAGCGTTGGCAGCCTGCATATACGCCGGGTTCTGGTAGCAGGCAGCGGCGATCTTCGCAAGGTCGGTGGCGCTGGACACATTGCCGTAGTCGTACAGGCCGTGCACACAGGTAAAGTTGGTGTCGGTGCAGCCCAGCTCTTTGGCCCGCTGGTTCATTTTAGCCACAAATGCCGGCAGGCTGCCGCCGGACAGGTCGCTGGCGATGACACTGGCTGCATCGTTGGCGCTGGCCACCAGCAGGCCGTATAAAAGGTCGATGCGGCGCACCTTTTCCCCAATACGCAGGTTCATGGTGCTGCCGTTGGCGTTTTGGATATCCTTAAATTCCTGGCTCAGGCTGTCCGGGATGGTGATCTCCGCCTGCAGGTCCCGGCCGCTTTCCAGCAGCAGCAGGGCGGTCATCATCTTGGTCAGGCTGGCGATATAGCGGGGCTGGGCGGCGTTCTGCTCCAAAATCGGCTTGCCGGTGGCTGCATCAAACAGATACACCGACTCCGCATCGCTGACCGTCCGGATGGGCATGGGATAGGCCGCAAGACCTTGCAGCGCTGCCAGGCAGGCCAGCAGGACCGCCAGCAGCAGCGCCGCTGCACGGCGGCAGACAGATGAGTTGAGCATGAGCATTTCCTCCCCAAAACAGCGTAGAGTAAGCCTCTGCCTGTGGGCAGGAAAAGGCTCTTCTTAAAGCATACCATAAAATCACACAAAGAGAAAGGTGGTTTCTCGACAATGTTGGCGAGCTTTTGCGGTAAAACGCCCCAAGACCAGGGGGCGGTGTTCATTGCGCCCAGCGCATCGGTGATCGGGGATGTGGTGCTGGGGCCGGGTTCCAGCGTGTGGTACAACGCAGTGCTCCGGGGCGACGCAGGCACCCTGCGGGTAGGGGCCAATACCAACATCCAGGATGGCGCTGTGCTGCACTGCGACGAGGGCGGCCAGGTGCTGCTGGAAGCCGGTGTTACCGTCGGCCACTGTGCCCTGGTCCATGGATGCCAGGTGGGGCAGGACAGCCTGATCGGGATGCACGCCACCCTGCTGAACGGCTGCGTGGTGGGCAAAGGCTGCATCATCGGCGCAGGGGCCTTGGTCACCGAAGGCACCGTGATCCCGGATGGGATGCTGGCGGTGGGGGTGCCCGCCCGGGTCATCCGGCCGGTGACCCCCCAGCAGCTGGAGGAGAACCGCCGCAACGCTTTATTGTATGTCCGCCACGGGCAGGAGCATGCCCTGGCTTTGACCGAACAGACACCCTGTGACCCTCAAAAGGAGGACTGAGCTTATGTTGGAAGTTGGGACCCTCGCACCGGATTTCACCCTGCCGGACCAGGATGGCACGGCCCATCGCCTCTCGGACTACCGGGGCAAAAAAGTGATCCTGTATTTTTACCCCCGGGACAACACCCCCGGCTGCACCAAGCAGGCCTGCGGCTACTCGGCTCTTGTGCCGGAGCTGGCCGCTAAAAACGCCGTGGTGCTGGGGGTCAGCAAGGACAGCGTGAAATCCCACCGCAGCTTTGCGGACAAGCAGGACCTGCACTTCACCCTGCTGTCCGACCCGGAACGTACCGTGATCGAGGCCTATGACGTCTGGAAAGAGAAAAAGAACTACGGCAAGGTGAGCATGGGCGTGGTGCGCTCGGCCTACCTGATCGGGGAGGACGGCACCATCCTGGCGGCAAAGGGCAACGTCAAAGCCGCCGAGAACCCGGCCCAGATGCTCCAGCTGCTGTGAGCTGCCCCCGCAGCCTTGACAACAAAAAAAGGATATGATATCATGCCTTTTACATCGGAGGGCTGCACACGATAGGACACGGGCCGGATAAGGTGCCGCACAAAGCGGAAACTTATCCGGCCTTTTTTGTGCCAAGGCTGCGGCCGTTTTCCATCCGCTTTATTTATAGGAAAGGAGGACACCCATGTCCAAATCCCCGATCCAGCTGTCAGATCACTTTACCTACGGCCGCCTGCTGCGCTTTGTTGCCCCCTGCATCGGCACCATGCTGTTCACCTCCATCTACGGCATCGTGGACGGGCTGTGCGTATCCAACTTTGTGGGCAAGACCGCCTTTGCCGCTGTCAACCTCATCATGCCGCTGCCCATGCTGCTGGGCACGGTGGGCTTTATGCTGGGCACCGGCGGCAGCGCCATTGTGGGCATCACCCTGGGGGAAGGGGACGAGACCCGGGCCAGCCGGTATTTCAGCCTGTTTGTGCTGGCCACGGCCCTTTCCGGCACAGCGCTGGCCGCAGTCGGGCTGGCTGTGCTGCGCCCGGTGGCGGTGATGCTGGGGGCAGAAGGCCCCATGCTGGACTATGCGCTGCGGTACGGCCGCATCCTGATCGTCTCCATGCCCACCTTTGCGCTGCAAAATATGTTCCAGAGCTTTTTTGTCACCGCAGAAAAACCCAATCTGGGGCTGGGCTTCACGGTGGGGGCAGGCGTCACCAACATGGTGCTGGACGTGGTGCTGGTGGGTGCGCTGGATCTGGGCGTGGAGGGCGCCGCCATCGCCACCTTTATCAGCCAGATCGTAGGCGGCGTGCTGCCGGTATTCTACTTTCTCTCCCGGCGCAGCACCAGCCGACTGCACCTGTGCCGCCCGCAGGCAGACTGGCGGGTCTTGGGCAGCGGCTGCATCAACGGCTCTTCCGAGCTGATGACCAACCTCTCTATGTCGCTGGTCAACATCCTGTACAACTATCAGCTGCTGCGCTTTGCCGGGGAGGACGGCGTGGCCGCCTATGGCGTGATCATGTACGCCGCCTTCCTGTTCGTGGCGGTGTTTGTGGGCTATGCCGTGGGCACCGCCCCCATCGTCAGCTTCCATTACGGCGCCCGCAACCAGCCGGAGCTGCACAACCTATACACCAAGAGCCTGCGGCTCATCGGCGGGGTGGCGCTGGGCATGACAGCCGTCTCCATGGTGCTGATCCCCTATGTAGCCCGGTTCTTTGTGGGGTACGACGCCGGGCTGCTGGCGCTGACCAGCCGGGCCTTCCGGCTGTACGCCCTCAGCTTTTTGCTGATGGGCTTCAACGTATACGCATCCTCCTTCTTCACCGCTTTGGGGGACGGCGTGACCAGCGCCCTGATCTCGTTTCTGCGCACGCTGCTGTTCCAGCTGGCGGCGGTGCTGGTGCTGCCGGAGCTGCTGGGCATCGACGGCGTATGGCTGGCGGTGACCGCTGCCGAGGCCGCCGCCCTGCTGGTGACCATCTGGCTGCTGGCCGTCAAGGACAAGCGGTTCCATTACCGCAAGGCCCAATAAAAGCCGCATCCCCCGCATTTTTTCAAAACCAGAACAACCACCATCCTTCCACCCATCAACAGAGAGGGCAACACCATGCACACCATCTATTTTACCCGCCACGGCCAGACCACCTGGAACGTGGAAAACAAGATCTGCGGCGTTACCGATGCGCCCCTGACCGAAAAAGGTCTGGCCCAGGCAGCGGCTCTGGGGCTGGCCATCCAGACCGGAGGCTACGCCATCGACGAGATCCTGGCCTCGCCCCTGAGCCGGGCCGCCGACACCGCGCGGCAGATCGCCCAGCTCACCGGCCTGCCCATGCGCATCGAGCCGCGCCTGCGGGAGCAGTGCTTTGGCCGGTTTGAGGGCACCCCCCGGGACGGAGCCGAGTTCCGGGCGGCACGGGCCAACTTTACCCAGCGCTTTGGCGGCGGCGAAAGCATGATGCAGCTGGCCCAGCGGATCTACACCCTGCTGGATGAGCTAAAGACCCAGGACAAGACCTACCTGCTGGTAGCCCACAACGGCATTGCCCGGGTGGTACACTCCTACTTTAACGAGATGGACAACGCCGAGTATGCCGCCTTTGGCATCCGCAACTGTGAGCTGCGGGAATATCGGTTCAAGGACTGACCCAGCCCCCGGCCATCCCAGCAGAGCAAACAGCAAAGGGCCGCACCGCAGGGGAACTTCCCCCACGGTGCGGCCCTTATCGTTTACTGAGAGAGCAGGTCTGCGATCTCCGGCGGCTCCAGCGCCCGCAGCGGCGCCGGCGCCTCCGCCCCCCGGCGCAGGGGCAGCCACCAGGTGGACAGCCCCAGCCACCGCCCCGCTTTATAGGCGGTATGGGGGGTGCGGCCCACACAGGCAAACCCCCATTTTTCATGAAAACGCTCGCTGGCGGGGTTGGGGTCTGCGATCTGGGCATAGGCGTTCCAGTAGCCACGCCGCCGCACCAGCTCCAGCAGCGCCCCGTACACCGCCCCCGCAGCGCCGGTGCTGCGGGCGTCCGGCGCGCAGTAAACCGTGGTCTCCACGTCCCAGGCAAAGGCCTCCCGCTCCTTCCAGGGGTGGGCGCAGGCAAACGCCAGCAGACGGCCTGCCTCGTCCCGGGCCAGCACCACCGGGGCGGTGCGGCTGGCCTGGGCCACCCAGTCCCGGTAGCTTTCCGGGTCCGCCGGGGTCACCTGAAAGGTGGCGGTGCTGTGCTGCACATACCAGTTATACAGCGCTGCGATCTCCGGCCCATCCGCCGGGCTGGCCGCCGACAGCCGGGGCCGGCTGTGCGCAGACCAGGCGGCGCACAGGGCCTCCTTTTGGGGCTTGGACAGCTTTTTGAGTGCGGCTTCCCGGCGCAGGGCGGCGCTTTTGTCCGGGCAGCGCTCCAGGTATGCCAGGCTCTCGGCCCCGGCGGCACGGGTGTACTTGGCCCCTTTGCCGGTCTTATGGGCGTGGAGTCGGGCGGCGGGGTCGGTGGTCCAGCCTGCATACAGCTTGCCCCCGGTGCAGCGCACCAGGTAGACATAGGCTTCGGTCTGCATCCCGCCGCTCACAGCTTTCCGTTATTGCGCAGCACCTGGCGGCAGGCCGCCAGGGCGGTCTCCTTATCCGCTGCGGTGATCAAAAACCGGCTGGCGTGGCAGAAGCGGATGCCCTCCAGCCCGCTTTTTGCCTGGATGACCTCCGGCGGCTGCCCAGCCCAGGACTGGGGGAAGGGGAGCTTGGGCTTTTTGGTCTTGTGGTCGGTCACGCACTGGGCGCTCCAGCCGCCCCGCTGGCTGGGGTACACCACAAACAGGGCATCGGTCTTGTACAGGCCGTTTTTCCAGGGCAGGTAGCAGGGCAGCACCACGATGCCGTTTTGCGAGGCAGCGTAGGCGGCGCGGACCTTGTCGTCCGCCCGGTTCACCGCATTGGCGCTGGCGATCTGCCGGGTCAGGATCTGCTTTGCCACAGCCACCGCCGCAAAAAACTGCTGGTCCTGGACATCGGCGCCGCCGTCCTCATCCCAGACGGGGTTAAAAAAGCCGATGGCGTCGCACAGGCTGTTGGGCTCGCCGGTATTATCGTTCAGGTCCAGGGGCTGGACGAAGTTCTCATCCACCAAACGGGCCTGGCGCTCCCCCACAAGGCCGGGGCCAAGCACCCGCCACAGCAGGCCAAAGGCGGCATAGGGCACCCCATTGGGGCGCATCTCCCGGGGGGACTGGTGGTGGTCAAACATCCCAAACCCGATATCGTATACAATGCCCTCAAAATCCTCCGGGACATCAAAGCCCCGGGTGATCTGGATATCCGGCCGCACCAGCTGCAGCAGGGCCGTGGCAAACACGTCGTCTGCGTGGAACTTGCCCGCATGGGTAAACCCCTTGGCAGGGATCTTCATCTCTCGGTCACCTCGCTATCAAAATTATCGTTGTACAGTATAGCATATTTTGCGCCGGGGGACAACAAAAAAGCCCCCAGCAGACAGGGGATAAAACAGGCCGCCGGGGAGATCGCGATCCGGCAGCGCTCTGGCCGGGCCTTGAAAAAAGGCCAAAAAAACAGCAGGCCCATGCCGCTGCACGAGCCTGCTGTGTCCTGCACAGGGGCCGCCTGCGGCAGCGCCCTGGCCATCTTTATACCATCTTTTCCACCGGCACGATCCAGCCCTTGGTATCCGGCAGGCGGCCCCACTGCATCCCGGTCATGGTGTCGTAGAGCTTCTGGGTGACGGGGCCGATCTTGCCGCCCCCGATATAGGCGTGCTCGCCCTTCCAGACCAGCTCCTTTACCGGGGAGACCACGGCGGCGGTGCCGGTGCCGAACACCTCTTCCAGACGGCCCTCCCGGGCGGCCTGCATCACATCTGCAATGGCCAGCCGGTCCTCGATGACCTCATAGCCCCAGTCCTGCAAAAGCTCAATGCAGCTGCGGCGGGTAACGCCGGGCAGCACGGTGCCCACGGTGGGGGCGGTGTAGATCTTGCCGTCGATCTTGAACAGGATGTTCATGCTGCCCACTTCCTCGACGTACTTTTTCTCCACGCCGTCCAGCCACAGCACCTGGGCATAGCCCTGCTCCTCGGCCAGCTCACCGGCCTTGATGGACGCTGCATAGTTGCCGCCGCACTTGGTAAAGCCGGTCAGACCCGGAGCGGCCCGGATATACTCGTCCTCCACATAGATGCGCACCGGGTCGATGCCCTCGGCATAATACGCACCGGAGGGGGCGCAGATGATGCAGAAGATATAGTGCTTGGAGGCATGGACCCCCAGGCCCACATCATTGGCAAACACAAAGGGGCGGATGTACAGCGAAGCGCCGTCTGCATGGGGCACCCAGTCCCGGTCGATATCCACCAGCGTCTTGACGGCCTGGATATAATCCTCCACCGGGATGCGGGGGATGCACAGCCGGTCGGCAGAGTCCTGCATCCGGCGGGCGTTGCACTCCGGACGGAACAGCTGCACCGTATCCTCCGCCGTGCGGTAGGCTTTCATGCCCTCAAAGATCTCCTGTGCGTAGTGGAACACCACCGTAGCAGGGTCCAGCGGGAAAGGACCGTAAGGGACGATGCGGGCGTCGTGCCAGCCCTGGCCCTCGGTATAATCCATCACGAACATATGGTCGGTAAACTGCTTGCCAAAGCCGAGTTTCGTCTCATCGGCGGGTTTTGCTTTGGGGCAAGCGGTGCGCTGGATCTTGATCTGCAGCATAATCTTCTCCCTCTCTCTATCCTACCGGCTGCGGTATCAGCACAGCCGCTTACAAAGATTGCTTTCTGTGGCTACTATTATAGTCTGTTGTGAATATTTTGCAAGAGGGCGTTAAATATTTTTCATCTATGTGTTTGGAATGTTGTAAAAAATCGTCCTTTGGGCGGGGATGCCGCAGAGGGCAAAATGGCGGGGTTTCTCCATCCATCCACCACAAAAAATGACCTTGCCACAACTATGATGCCCAAAAGAAAGCAACAAAAATACATCCAAAAAAGCTTTGTCCCCCTTGCGTCTGCGGCCCAAACGCGGTATCCTTTAAGTACAGAGCGCCGCCCGGACAAGCGGCGCACAATCTACCGGCGGCAGCAAAGCTCGCCCTTTGCACCGCCACGAGAGTGAGGGCTTTTGTTATGGCAATTCTGGTCTCCGGCGGCGCTGGTTACATCGGCAGCCACACCTGCATCGAGCTGTTGAACGCGGGCTATGACATCGTAGTGGCGGACAACTTCTACAACTCCTGCAACACCCCTCTGGAGCGGGTGAAGCAGATCACCGGCAAGGACTTCCGCTTCTATCAGGCTGACATGACCTGCAAGGAGGATGTGGAGAAGATCTTTACCGAGTGCCCGGACATTGACGCTGTGATCCAGTTTGCCGCCTATAAGGCAGTGGGCGAGAGCGTCTCCAAGCCCATCGAGTACTACTCCAACAACCTGAACTGCACGCTGGTGATCCTGGACGTGATGCGCCGCCACGGCTGCAAGAACTTTGTGTTCAGCTCCTCCGCCACGGTCTACGGCGACCCGGCTACTGTGCCCATCACCGAGGATTTCCCCGTGGGCGCCACCACCAACCCCTATGGCACCACCAAAGCCTTTACCGAGCGCATCCTGACCGACGTTTGCGCCGCCGACCCCACCCTGAACGTGGCCCTGCTGCGGTACTTCAACCCCATCGGCGCCCACAAGTCCGGCCTGATCGGTGAGGACCCCAACGGCATCCCCAACAACCTGATGCCCTACATCGCCAAGGTGGCTGTGGGCAAGCTGGAGAAGGTCCACGTCTTTGGCAACGACTACCCCACCCCGGACGGCACCGGCGTGCGGGACTACATCCATGTGGTAGACCTGGCCCGGGGCCATGTCTGCGCCATCCGCAAGCTGGAGACCGGCTGCGGCCTGTTCATCTGCAACCTGGGCACCGGCAAGGGGTACAGCGTGCTGGAGGTGCTGCACGCCTTTGAGAAGGCCTGCGGCCACGAGCTGCCCTACGTCATCGAGGACCGCCGCCCCGGCGACATTGCCGCATGCTACGCCGACCCCACCAAGGCCAAGAACGAGCTGGGCTGGGTGGCCGAGTACGGCATTGAGGAGATGTGCGCCGACAGCTGGCGCTGGCAGAGCCAGAACCCGGACGGCTACCACACCGCACAGTAATTTCCCGGACAAAGCAAGCAGCCCCCGTCCCGCTCACAAGAGCAGGACGGGGGCTGCTTTTTTCATTCAGCTGCGGCCCAGCTTGATGGCCAGGACGCTGAGCACCGCTTTGGGGCTGACCTGTGCCGCCAGCCGCTCCAGCGCCTGGCTGGCGGCGGCCAGGGTGCGGCGGGCTGCATCCCCCTGCACCGGTGCGCTGGGGGCATTGCGCAGGCCCGCAGCGGCCACAGCCAGCAGGTCGGTCAGCAGCGCAGCGGCGGCGGCCTTATCCTTCTCATACCCAGCCAGCAGGACAGCGGCGGCATAGGCATCGCCGGCGGCAGCAGCACGGGCCAGGGTCAGCGCCTGGTCCAGCTGGGCGCGGCGCTCCTTGTTCTGCGCCACCGACAACACCGTACCGATGCGGCCGTCAAACAGGGCGCTGTACAGGGCTGCATCTGCCTGCGCCACCCCTTGGGCGGCGCAGTACTGGGCGCAGGCATCCGGCTCCACCGGGGCCAGCGCAAAGCTGACGCAGCGGCTGCGGATGGTGGGCAGCACCGCCGCCAGCGAGGAAGCCGTAAGCAGGAACAGCACCCCTTCCGGGGGTTCCTCCATCACTTTCAGCAGGGCATTGGCGGACTCCTCATTCATCCGCTCCACATGGTAGAGCAGCACCGCCCGCCCCTCGGCGGAAAGGCTGGTGTTGAAGATCTCTGCCCGCATGGCCTGCACCTGGCTGACCAGGTACCGGCCGCCGGCGCCCATCCCCTCCACCGACACCGCCTCCCGGACGATGCCGGTCTCGATGCGTCCGCTGGAACGGTCGCCCGGTTTGCCCACAGCCCGGCAGCACTGTCCCCGCACCATGGCCTGGGCAGGGGGGCCGCCAGCCGGGTAGAGATAGTCTGCCGCCACGCAGCGGGCCGCAAAACCGGCGCCCAGGCCCTGTTCTCCCACCAGCAGCAGGCTATGGCTGAGCCTGCGGCCTGCCAGCTGAAGGCGCAGGCTCTGCTTCAGGCTCTGGTTGCCCTGGATGCGGTCGATCATCATGGCGGTATCTTTCCTTTCTCTCCCACTTTTTTGCGAGACGCTTTTTCCGCTTTGGGGAGCAAAAACGGGGCTATGGTTCAGCGGCGGTTGCGGCGCTTCCACTGCTCACGGCGCACCCAGGCCCGGACAGAGTGCCACGCCATCGGCGCAAAGAACACCAAAAAGCCCAGCATGGACAGCAGATAGTTCAGCTTGCCGCTGAACGAGGCGCTCAAAAAGCTGAACACCCACATCGCCCCGGCAAACAGGCCGAAATACTTGACCCGGATGGGGATGACGAAGAACAGCAGCACCTGCATCTCAGGGTACAAAAATGCAAATGCCAGCAGCAGCGAAAGGGACAGGCAGTAGGTACTGGCCCAGCCGGTAAACAGGCAGGCCAGCACAGCACCCACCATGCCCAGCAGCACATACAGATTGAACCGGAAATCGCCCCAGGCCTGCTCCAGCGCAGAGCCGATGAACCAGGTAAAATACATACCCAGCACCACGCTCAGCGGCCCGCCCCCGGAGAAGGGGACGATCACAAAGCTGAGCAAACGCCAGATCTGGCCCCCCAGCAGCGCCGCCCGGTCCAGACCCAGCCACAGGGAGATGTAAGGGTTGACGAACAATTCCACAGCATACACCACGATCTGCCCGGCGATCAGCAGGGAGATCAGGTTGTGGATACAAAAGCGGCTGTATTTCCGCTCCAGCTTATCCAGCCAGTTCATAGAGTTCCTCCATGTTCTGCCCCCAGATGCAGCCGACCGGCCGCCCGAAGGCTCATTTTCCCCCATTTTATCATGTTTGAGCGGTTTTTTCAAACGATTCCTGACGGGGGGAGGTACCTTCACCCCCGCAGACGGAGGGCTGCGGGGGCAGCCGCCCATTGGGGACGCCGCCGAAAAAACTTCTTTTTGTTTTCTCCACCGGGCAAAAACCCAACTCACAGTCGAAAACCCGGTTTTGGCCCGTTTTCGAGGGCTTTTGCAGAAGCTTTTCACCTTTTCCACTGTGTTTTCCACGGCAAACACAAAAACGCTGCGGGTTTTCCCACATGGTTTTCCACATTTTCCACCGAGTTTTCCACACTTACGGGGAAAACCCTGTTATACCTGCCGTAATCAAAACCAGATCTTTCCGGCGAATTTTGGGGCATTTCCTTGTCTTTTTGCCTTTTTTATAAAATCCTGCCCGGCCTTTTCTGTGCTTTTTTCCGGTGCCGAAAAGTCATTCTCCAGAGAGGAATTTTTCAGTCCCAAGTTTTCCACACCGGGCAGGTTTTCCACAACGTGAACTGCGGGGGCACTTTTCCACACTTTTGTGAAAAACCGGCTGTGGAAAAGCCCCTTTTCCCACCGGGAACAGCGCAGCAAAACCATACGTTTCTGCGTCATTTCTCCATAAAAAACCGCCCTCCTCTGGGGGGCTGTTCCCGGTCAGAGGAGGGCGGCTGTAGCCATGCAGAGCCAAAGGGATGCCGCAGGGGGCAAACGGCCGGTCTGCCCGCCTGCAAATGCAAAAGACCCTTTGAGTTTTGCACATTTTTACATCATATTGTGGAAAATCAGCATCGCGATCTGGAAATAGAGGATCAAGCTGCAAGCGTCCACGATGGTGGTGATGAACGGAGTGGCCATGATCGCCGGGTCTGCACCCAGCTTCTTAGCGGCCAGGGGCAGCATACCGCCCACCAGCTTTGCCAGCACGACGCTGATGAACAGCGAGATACTGACCACCAGTGCATAGCCCAGCACATTATCGTATTTGCCGGCATAGATCACGCCGTACATCAGGTAGATGCGCAGGCCGTTCACCAGGCCCAGCACCGCACCTACGATGCAGGAGACCCGCAGCTCCTTGCCCAGCACACGTATAAAGTCCGAAGGCTCCACTTCGCCCAGCGCCATGCCGCGGACCATCAGGGTGCTGATCTGGTTGCCGCAGTTGCCGGCGGTATCCATCAGCATGGGCATAAAGGAGACCAGCAGCGGCAGGCTGACAAATGCTTCCTCGTAATGGGTGGTGACCATGCCGGTAAAGGTGGCGGACAGCATCAGGATCAGCAGCCAGGGGATACGCTGCTTGGCGTGGGTCCATACGCTGGTACCAAAATAGGTAGTGGCCTCGTCGTCCGGCAGAATGGCCGCCATCTTCTGCATATCCTCGGTGGACTCGTCGGTCAGAACGTCGATGGCGTCATCAATCGTGATGATGCCCACGAACATCCCCTCGTTGTCCAGCACCGGCATGGCGGTAAAGTCATAGCGCTGCATCTCGCGGGCTACAAACTCCTGGTCGTCGGTGACCTTCACCGTCACCAGGTTATCCTCCATGATCTCGGTAATGGGGGCTTTGGGGTCGGCCAGCAGCAGGCTGCGGGCGGACACTACGCCGATCAGCCGGTTGCGCTCCACCACATAGGTGGTGTAGACGGTCTCGGCATTTTCACCCTGACGGCGGATGGCTGCCAGCGCGTCGGTCACATTCATATCCTTGCGCAGACGCACATACTCCGGGGTCATCAGGCTGCCGGCGGAGCTTTCCGGGTAGTTCAAAAGCTTATTCAGGCTCTCACGGGTCTGCTTGGAGGACTTTTCCAGCACCCGCTTCACCACGCCTGCGGGCATATCCTCCAGCAGGTCGGCGGCATCGTCCAGGCTCATCTCCTCAATGGCGCTTACCAGCTCCACGTCGGAAAAAGCGTTTACCAGGTCATCCCGGGCCTCGTCCGACATATAGGCAAACGCCTCGGTGGCCACCTCTTTTTTCAAAAGACGGAACACCACCAGGCGGTTGTTCTCGTCCAGTTCCTCCAGCAGCTCGGCCAGGTCGGCGGGCTGCTCGTCCTCGGTCACCTCACGGAGCTTCAGGTACTGCTTTTTCACCAGCAGTTTCAGCAGGCGGCTCTTGGTCAGACGGTCCGGGTCTGCCTTCAGCTCCTCTTTCAGGTCGGCATCCTTTGCCTCCTCTGCTTCGGCCTCCCGCACATCCTGCTTCAGGTCCTCGGTAGCTTCCTCGTTCAGGTCCTCTGCCAGCTGACGGCGCACCTCTGCGGGGATATCCCGGGGCAGCTCCTGCTCAGGGCCGTTCTCGTACAGTTTGTTCTCGTTCTCCTGCATTGTCTGCATCCTCCTTATCTGTTTTGGGGGAGGATGCGGTCGGACGGGGGGTAAAAAAAGTGCGCAGCTCTGCACACGCAAAGCCACGCCCCGCCCAGCCCAAGAGCAGCCCGCTCTGTCCCGGCCTGCCTTGCAGCCAAAGCTGCCGGCACTGCCGCAAAGCAAAGGGGCTTACTCGATCCAGCCAGACGAAGCGAACGCAGCGGTTTTTATCTCCCGACCCACCGCATCGGTCCTAGGGTTACTATGATCCGGGTCCATTGTCCTGCGTTCACCTCCGTATAGATCCAAAAGTCTGCAATCATGTTCTTTTTTATTATAGCGCCGCAAAAAACCGGGGTCAAGCCCAAAGCCGGGTTTTGACAGGTATTTTACAAAAAGCAGAACGCCCCCCGCTTGCGGCAGCGGAGGGCGTTCATCTTGGTATTGCCTTGGTGTGAGGAGGAATCATGTGTGGGGGTCAGCCCGCTGGCCGACTCCGTGAGGGAAGCGGTTGCGGCCCCGCTTCCTCATGACCACAGTATACCAGAGCAAGCCCCGGATTTCATGAAAAAGCTATGAAAAAAATGTAAAAGTGCCGTGGGAGTTTTGGGTACAAAAATACGCCCCGGCTGGTGTACAGCCGGGGCGCTAAAACTGGGCTCAGTTTTCTCTGCGGCAAGATCCCCGCAGTACGGGTCTTATGCAGCAGCCGGGGCAAGGTATCCCGCCCAAAAGGGACAGGACCTTATGCCTCTGACACACCGGAGTGTGCCTTTCTTTTTTACGCCGGGGCCGGCCTTTTGGGGGCCGGGCCCAGCGGTAAAGAACAGAGCGTTACGGGACGCGGATCTCTTTTTTATTTTTCACGGCTCCACACTGCTGCGTTGCGCAGTAATCGCCAATGTGGGGGCAGCTGTCTTTGGGTGGGGCCTCCCCGGCCCATTTTGCACCCGCGGTCTCGGTGCCGCCGCGCCGCGTCCTATGGGGGGCAGCTCTGTATGCACAGGGCCGCCCCAGTTGTATGATCGGGGGGTGTACACCTCCCGCAAAAGTCAGGGGCAGAAGCTTACTTGTACAGCTCCACCAGGCGGCTCAGGTGCTCGTAACGGGCATGAGCGGCCTGCTCGTTGTCCTCAAACAGCTTCTTTGCACGGTCGGGGAAGGCGCGGGTCAGGCGGCTGTAACGGGTCTCGTTCGCCAGCAGTGCCTGGTACTTCTCGCCGTCCACCGGCTTGGAAGTCAGGGTGAAGGGGTTCTTGCCCTGGGCCTTGTTCGCCGGGTTGAAGGTGAACAGGTTCCAGTAGCCAGCCTCAACAGCCTTCTTCATCTCGTTCTGGCAGTTGGTCATGCCGCCCTTGATGCCGTGCAGCTCGCAGGGTGCGTAGCCGATGATCAGGGACGGGCCGGGGTAAGCCTCAGCCTCAGCAATGGCCTTGACAGCCTGGTTCATGTTTGCGCCCAGAGCGATCTGAGCAACATAGATGTAACCGTAGGTCATAGCGATCTCAGCCAGGCTCTTCTTGCTGATCTCCTTACCGGCAGCTGCGAACTGGCAGACCTCGCCGATGTTGGAAGCCTTGGAAGCCTGTCCGCCGGTGTTGGAGTACATCTCGGTATCGAACACCATGACGTTGACATCCTCGCCGGAAGCCAGGACGTGGTCCAGACCGCCGAAGCCGATGTCGTATGCCCAGCCGTCGCCGCCGAAGATCCAGATAGACTTCTTGGAGATGAACTCCTTGCTCTTCAGCACCTCAGCAGCCTTCGGGCAGCCAGCAGCGGCAGCCTTCTCCAGCTCAGCGATCAGGGCCTTGGCGGGCTCGTCGTTGGCCTTGGTGTTGTTCTTGGTCTCCAGGAACTTGTCGAAGGCAGCCTTCAGCTCAGCGGAAGCACGCTCGTCGGCCACGATCTCTGCGATCTCCTTGATCAGGTTCTCGCGGACGGTCTTCTGGCCCAGATACATGCCCAGGCCGTGCTCGGCGTTGTCCTCAAACAGGGAGTTGCACCATGCCGGGCCGTGGCCGCTGTCCTTGTTGACAGTGTACGGAGAGATGGAAGCAGTACCGCCCCAGATGGAGGAGCAGCCGGTGGCGTTGGAGATGTACATCTTCTCGCCAAACAGCTGGGTGATCAGGCGTGCGTAAGAGGTCTCGGCACAGCCAGCGCAGGAGCCGGAGAACTCCAGCAGCGGCTGGTTGAACTGAGAACCGATGACGGTATCATCCGCAAACTTGCTGGGCTTCTTGGAGATGTTGGCCACGCAGTAGTCAAAGACCTCCTGCTCGGCAGCCTGGCTCTCCTGCGGCACCATGGTGATAGCCTTGGTGGGGCAGACGGTGACACACTCGCCGCAGCCCATGCAGTCCAGCGGAGACACTGCCATGACGAACTTGTACTCGTTGGCAGGGCGGTTGTCGCGGCTCTTGGTCTGGGCCGGGGCAGCAGCCAGCTCCTCAGCGGTCAGCTGGAAGGGACGGATGGTAGCGTGAGAGCAGACGAAAGCACACTGGTTGCAGCCAACGCACTTTGCAGCATCCCACTCAGGCACGGTGACAGCGGTGCCGCGCTTCTCGTAAGCAGAAGCACCCTGCTCCCACTCGCCGTTGGCATTTGCCAGGAAGGAGGAGACAGGCAGGCTGTCGCCGTCCATACGGGCGATGGGCTCCATGACCTCGCGGATCTGCTTGACCAGCTCGGGACGGCCAGCCAGAGCCTTCGGGGCCGGATCGGCCTCGGGGTTCGCCCACTCAGCCGGGACCTCCACCTTGTGGATGGCGTCCACGCCGGCGTCGATGGCCTTCCAGTTCATCTCAACGACGTCCTGGCCCTTCTTGCCGTAGCTCTTCTGGGCAGCCTGCTTCATGAAGTTGATGGCATCGTCGATGGGCATGACGTCAGCCAGCTTGAAGAAGGCGGACTGCAGGATGGTGTTGGTGCGCTTGCCCATGCCGATCTCGATGGCCTTGTCGATGGCGTTGATGGTGTACAGCTGGATGTTGTTGTCCGCGATGTACTTCTTGGCCTCGGCATTCAGGTGCTGGCCCAGCTCCTCATCGGTCCACTGGCAGTTGATCATGAACACGCCGCCGGGCTTGACATCCTGGACCATCTTCATGCCCATGTGGATGTAAGCGGGGTTGTGGCAGGCCACGAAGTCAGCCTGGTTGATGTAGTAGGGGCTGCGGATGGGCTTGTCGCCAAAGCGCAGGTGGCTGATGGTGACGCCGCCGGTCTTCTTGGAGTCGTACTGGAAGTACGCCTGCACATACTTATCGGTGTGGTCGCCGATGATCTTGACCGAGTTCTTGTTGGCGCCAACAGTGCCGTCGCCGCCCAGACCCCAGAACTTGCACTCCTTGGTGCCAGCAGCTGCGGTGATGGGAGCGGGCTTGATCTCAGGCAGGGACAGGCCGGTCACGTCGTCGGTGATGCCCAGAGTGAAACGCTCCTTCGGGGCATCCTTCTCCAGCTCCTTGAACAGAGCGAAGATGGAGGACGGCGGGGTGTCCTTGCTGCCCAGGCCGTAACGGCCGCCGGTCAGCACCACGTCGTTCATGCCAGCCTCACGCAGGGTGGCAGCAACGTCCAGGTACAGCGGCTCGCCCAGGGAGCCGGGCTCCTTGGTGCGGTCCAGAACAGCGATCTTCTTTGCGGTCTTCGGCAGGACCTTCAGCAGGGAGGCAGACACCCACGGACGGTACAGACGGACCTTGATGATACCAACCTTCTCGCCCTTGGCGTTCAGGTAGTCGATGACTTCGTCTGCCACATCACAGACGGAGCCCATAGCCACGATCACACGGTCAGCATCGGGTGCGCCGTAGTAGTTGAACAGATCGTAGTTGGTGCCCAGCTTTGCATTGATCTTGGCCATGTACTTCTCAACGACAGCAGGCAGAGCGTCGTAGACGGAGTTGCAGGCCTCACGATGCTGGAAGAAAACGTCGCCGTTCTCGTGGGAGCCGCGCATCTTGGGGTGCTCGGGGTTCAGCGCATTCTTGCGGAACTCCTCCACAGCCTCCATGTTGCACATTTCCTTCAGGTCGGCGTAGTCCCACTTCTCGATCTTCTGGTACTCGTGAGAGGTACGGAAGCCGTCGAAGAAGTTCAGGAAAGGCACCTTGCCCTCGATCGCTGCCAGGTGAGCAACGGGGGACAGGTCCATGACCTCCTGCACGCTGCTCTCAGCCAGCATAGCAAAACCGGTCTGACGGCAGGCCATGACGTCGCTGTGGTCACCGAAGATGTTCAGGGACTGGGTAGCAACGGTACGAGCCGACACATCAAACACGCAGGGCAGCTGCTCTGCTGCGATCTTGTACATATTGGGGATCATCAGCAGCAGGCCCTGAGAGGCGGTAAAGGTGGTGGTAACAGCACCAGCGCCCAGGGAGCCGTGCACTGCACCGGCTGCACCAGCCTCAGACTCCATCTCGACGACCTTGACCTGGTTGCCGAAGATGTTCTTCTGACCGGCAGCGGACCACTGGTCCACAGAGTCAGCCATCGGAGAAGACGGGGTAATGGGGTAGATGGCAGCGACGTCCGTGTAGGCATAGGCTACATGGGCGGCAGCGGTATTGCCATCCATCGTTTGCTTTGCTCTAGGCATTTTTCTTCCTCCATTGTTGATATTTTGTACCTTTGCGCCGGGCAAGCTGCCCTGCGCGGGGGCGCAATGTCCCCATAAAGGCACTATTGCTTGTATTTATAATAACAAATTCCGCTATCAATGTAAATGCAAACGCCTTAGTAAAACCTACCAATAATTCTGGTTTTTATTTGTACGTTTTGTACAGCTAACTTCTTTATAAAACAAGCCGCACCGTGTTTTTTGCTATTTTTTAGGAGATATTGAACCTCTGTCCTGCTTTGGGTCAGACGGGGGCGAAGGGCTTTTTGCCCGCAGGCGCCGCCGTGGCACAGGGGTGCGTTTTTTCAAGCGGCATTTTTCTGCATTGACAAGCCCGCCGCCCTTGCCGTAAACTAGGGTATGGATCAAAAAAATCCGCACGCTGCGCCAAAAAGCCTGCCTTTGCCGGGGGCGCTGCGTCCCCCCAATAAAACGATACAAATAAAAGGGAGCATACTCATGGACGAAGTACATTTTGAAAAGACCCTTTCCAGTGAGGTGATCTTCCAAGGCAAGGTGGTCACCCTGACCAAGGACATCGCCCTTTTAGAAAACGGCCGTCAGGCCGTGCGGGAGGTGGTGCACCACAACGGCGGCGCCTGCATCCTGCCCTATTTTGCGGACGGCACCATCTGCATGGTGCGGCAGTTCCGCTATGCCATGCAGCAGGAGCTGTGGGAGCTGCCTGCCGGCAAGCTGGAAAAAGGGGAGGACCCCTTTGCCGCCGCCCAGCGGGAGCTGGAGGAGGAATGTGGCCTGACCGCAGACCGCTATATCTCGCTGGGAGAGTTCTACCCCACGGTAGGCTACGACACCGAGGTGATCTACACCTGGGTAGCCGTGGGCCTGCACGAGAGCCGGATGCACCTGGATGCCGATGAATTCCTGACCCCGGACCGTGTGCCGCTGGAGCAAGCTTACCAGCAGGTGATGTCCGGCGAGATCCGGGACGGCAAGACCGTGGCCGGTATTTTGAAGCTGAAAGCCCTGCTGGCGGAGGGCAAGCTGTGAGCCTGGAAGTCATCTATCAGGACGCAGCGCTGGCGGTGGTGGCAAAACCCGCCGGCCTGTCCAGTGAACAGGGCCTGCCCCAGGCACTGCGCCAGCTGTGGGGGGAGGATGCCTATGTGGGCATCGTCCACCGGCTGGACACCCCCACCACCGGCCTGATGGTCTGCGCCCGCACCCCTGCGGCGGCCGCCGCCCTGACCCGCCAGATCACCGATTCCGCTGCCTGGTACGCCGCTTCGCCCGATGCACGCCCGGCAGACGGCCCCTCTTTTATAAAGCGCTACCGGGCCGTGGTGGCCGCAGGGGACAATGCCCCCCTGGAGGATGCCGGTCTCTGGCAGGACCTGCTGTTCAAGGACAGCCGCACCGGCCGGGTCTATCCGGTGCAGCGCCCCCGCAAGGGGGTCCGGGCTGCAGAGCTGGAGTACCGGGCAGCCGCCCGCAGCACCGGCCTTGCCCTGGTGGAGGTCACCCTGCACACCGGCCGCACCCACCAGATCCGGGCGCAGTTTGCCGCCCGCCGCCACCCCCTGTGGGGGGACGGACGCTACGGCAGCCGCTGCAAAGGCGCCCTGGCCCTGCAATGTATGGAACTGCATTTCACCCACCCCGTCACCGGCCAGCGGATGCAGTTCACCCTGCCGCCGCCTTCCGGCGAGCCCTGGAGCCTGTTGGCAGCAGGGGAGCGCTGAAAGGGCCAGGCGGCCCACCTTCCAAACACAAGGGGTGTTTTATATGGAACAAGAATATAAATCCGAAGCCGCCATCTATGCGGTGCTGGAGCAGGAGATCATCGACCTGACCCTGCGCCCGGGCAGCGCCTTGGGGGAGAACCCCCTCTGCACCCGGTTCGGGGTGCCCCGCTCCCTGATCCGGGTGGTGCTGCAGCGCCTGCAGGAAAACGGCCTGGTGCGCATCGTCCCTTACAAAGGTACCACCGTCACCCGGCTGAACCGGCGCATCGTGGACGAATTGATCTATGAACGGGCCGCTGTGGAGGCCCGGGTGCTGCGGGACTTTTCTCCCCACTGCACCCCGGCACAGCGGACGCTGATCCGTGCCCGGGCCGATGCCTACGACGCCCTGGCCCGGGCCGCACAGCCGGATTACCGCCGCCTTTACGAGGCCGACCGCCTGCTGCACGAGACCTGGTTTGCCGCCCAGGACAAGCTGTACCTTTGGAGCACGCTGCAAAACGCCCATGCAGATTACAGCCGCTTCCGTATGCTGGACATCATCCAGAGCGGGGGGCTGGCAGAGGTGAACACAGACCACAAGAGCCTGATCGAGGCCATTGAGCGCTGCGACCTGGCCGCTTTTGAGCCGCTGATCGAGCGGCACCTTTACGGCGGCATCCGCCGCCTGGGCAGCCGCCTGATCGAGGAATACGCCGACTATTTCGAGCCGTGATCTGCGCCGGAATTGCTCTTGGAGTTTCTCCGTTTATTTCTCCGCAAAAGACCGATCCCCCCGCCGCCGTTTTTCCCAAAAGGCAGCGAGGGGATCTTTTTTTATTTTGGCTCAGAACACCCCGGTCACAAAGATCTCCAGCCCGATGGCGATGAGGATCACGCCGCCCAGCACAGACGCCTTGCCCGCCAGCTTGGTGCCGAATTTTTTGCCGATGCCAATGCCTGCATAGCACAGCACAAAGGTCACCGCTGCGATCAGTGCAGCGCACACCAGCGCCATTGCCAGGCCGTACTCCGCAATGGTAAAGCCCACCGACAGCGCGTCGATGCTGGTAGCCACGCCCTGCATCATGACAGCGCCCAGGGTCAAAGCCGACGCCGCAGCGCCGGTCTCCTCCCCGCCGCGCAGCCCCTCCCACAGCATCTTACCGCCAATGTACCCCAGCAGCACCAATGCGATCCAGGGGATGACCCCCGCAAACGCCTGGAACGCCTCCAGCACGGTGTGGACGCAGATCCACCCCGCCAGCGGCATAGCGGCCTGAAACCCGGCAAAGATCCCGGCAATGCCCGCCATCCGTTTCCGGCTCATCTCCGGCTGACGCAGGCCGTTGGCCATAGACACCGAGAATGCGTCCATCGCCAGGCCCACCCCCAGCAGCAGACTGTTCGTAAAAAATACCAGATCCCACTCCATTGCAGCACCCTCCCGTAACAGTGTATTCCCATTGCAGTACAAACAGTAAAACCAGCGCCCCAGCGCTGGGGGTCTAGTATAGCACACCCGAACGCAGGGGGGCAAGGCGGGGGAGGAGGTTTGCGGGTTATATTTTATGCTGTTGAGCTATAAGTGCAGGGTCTGCCGCCTTTGCCAAAGGCTCCACCCCTTCGGGGGTGCTGGCGAGCGAAGCGAGACTGAGAGGGTTCGTCCCTGCAAGAAACCCCAGGGCCTTCCCAAAGGCCCTGGGGTTTCTCGTTTTATTTCTCTTGGAGTTTGTGCTCTTATTCCTCTGCGTCCGGGGCGGCGGGTTCTGCTGCGGCGGCTTCGTCCGCAGCCTCCATCGCAGCCAGCTCCTCCGCAGTCGGCTCTGCAGCGTCTGCATCCTGCTCCACCGTCTCGGCCTGTGCCTCGTCGTCGTGCTCGGTGCGGGCCAGCACCATCACCTTATCGCCCTCGCCCAGGCGCATGACCCGGACACCGGAGCCATAGCGGCTCTGCAAGGTGATATCCGCCGCATGCAGCCGGATGATCACGCCTTCCTGACTGCCCAGCAGGATGTCGTCGGTCTCGTCCACGATCTTCACCGCAGCTACCTTGTCCTTGGTGGAGTCATAGTTGCGGATGCCCTTGCCGCCGCGGGCGGTGATGCGGTAGGTGTCGGTCTCCGACCGGCGGCCCTTGCCGTTTTCGGTCACGGTCAGCACGGTAGCACCCTCGCGGCAGATGCACACGCCTACCACTTCGTCGCCCTCCTCCAGGCGGATGGCCCGGACACCGTGGCTGGTGCGGCCCATGGGCCGTGCCTCTGCCTCGTGGAAGCGGATCGCCTGGCCGTTGCGGGTGGCCACGATCAGGGTGTCATCGCCGGTGGTCAGGCGGGTCCAGGCCAGGGCGTCGCCCTCGTTCAGTACAATGCCAATCAGACCGGTCTTGCGCATATTGGCGTACTGCTCCAGCGGGGTGCGCTTGATCAGACCCTGCTTGGTCACCATGGTCACAAAGCCCTGCTCTGCATCCCGGGGACGGCAGATCATGTTGGTCACCTTTTCGCCCTCTGCCAGCTGCAGCAGGTTCACAATGTTGGTGCCCTTGCTGGTGCGGCTGGACTCTGCGATGGTGTAGCCCTTGAGCCGGAACACACGGCCCAGGCTGGTAACGAACAGCACATAATCATGGGTGGAGCCCACGAACATCTCCTGCACGATATCCTCTTCCTTGCGGGTCATGCCGGAGATGCCCCGTCCGCCCCGGCGCTGGGCCTGGTAGGTGTCCATCAGCTGACGCTTGATGTAGCCGGCCTCGGTCAGGGTATACACGCACTGCTCCTCGGCGATCAGGTCCTCAATATCCACCTCGCCGTCCACCGACTCGATCTGTGTGCGGCGCTCGTCGCCAAAGCGCTGCTTCATCTCCAGCAGCTCAGCCTTGACGATCTCCAGCACACGGGCATCATCGGCCAGGATGTCCTTCCACTCCTGGATCTTGGCCTGCAGGCCGGCCAGCTCTTCCTCGATCTTCAGGATCTCCAGTCCGGCCAGACGGCCCAGCTGCAATTTGACGATGGCGTCTGCCTGGATCTCATCAAAGCCAAACCGCTCGATGATGGCAGCCTTGGCCTCTGCCATGCCGCCCTTGCAGGCCCGGATGGTCGCGATCAGCTCATCCACGATATCGGTGGCTTTTTTCAGGCCCTCCAGGATGTGGGCCCGCTCCTCGGCCTTTTTCAGGTCATACTGTGTACGGCGGCGCACCACCTCATCCTGAAACTCCACATACTTCTGGATCATCTGTTTCAGGGTCAGGATCTTGGGGATCTTGTGGTCCAGCGCCAGCATGATGACACCCACCGTATCCTGCAGCTGGGTGTACTGGTACAGCTGGTTCAGGATCACCTGTGCGTTGGCGTCCTTGCGCAGGTCCACCACGATGCGCATCCCCTTGCGGTTGCTCTCATCGTTCAGACCGGTGATGCCTTCCACCCGCTTATCCTTCACCAGGTCCGCCATGCTCTCGATCAGGCGGGCCTTGTTGACCATATAGGGGATCTCGGTAATGATGATCTGGGTGCGGCCGCTCTTGGTCTGCTCGATGCTGGCCCGGCCCCGCAGGGTGATCTTGCCCCGGCCGGTGGCGTAGGCTGCGCGGATGCCGCTGCGGCCCATGATGATGCCCGCCGTGGGGAAGTCCGGTCCCTTGATGTGCTCCATCAGGCCCGGCAGGTCGATGTCCGGGTCCTCGATGTAAGCAACACAGCCGTCGATCACCTCGCCCAGGTTGTGGGGCGGGATGTTGGTGGCCATGCCCACCGCAATGCCCTGGCTGCCGTTCACCAGCAGGTTGGGGAAGCGGCTGGGCAGAACGCTGGGTTCTTTTTTGGTCTCGTCAAAGTTGGGGTCCCAGTTGATGGTGTCCTTGTCGATGTCGGTCAGCATCTCCACGGCCATCTTGCTCATGCGGGCCTCGGTGTAACGGTAGGCAGCAGGGGGGTCGCCGTCCACCGAACCAAAGTTGCCCTGGCCGTCCACCAGCGGGTACCGCAGCGAGAAATCCTGGGCCAGACGCACCATGGCATCATAGACCGAGCTGTCGCCGTGGGGGTGGTAGGAGCCCAGCACCGCACCCACCGTATCGGCGGACTTGCGGTATGCATGGCTGGGGTCGTTGCCGCGCTCATGCATGGTGTACAAAATGCGGCGGTGCACCGGCTTCAGGCCGTCCCGCACATCCGGCAGCGCACGGGCCACGATCACCGACATGGAGTAATCCAAAAAGGCGGTCTCGATCTCCTTTTTGACGTCCCGGATGATCTTTTTGGTACCGCTGCCCGGTATCATCACATAATCTTCTTCCATTTGTTCCTCCGTTTATCTGTTGAGGCTAACGCCTGGGTCACGGTTGGTCGTTTGGGGCGGGAAGCAGCGCTCCCCATCACACATCCAGCTTTGCGTACTGGGCGTTCTCCTCAATAAAGCGGCGGCGGGGCTCCACCTGGTCGCCCATCAGGATGGTAAAGGCTTCGTCCGCCTTTTCTGCGTCGTCGATGGTGATCTGCACGATGACCCGGTTGTCCGGGTTCATGGTGGTCTCCCACAGCTGATCGGGGTTCATCTCGCCCAGGCCCTTATAGCGGCTGATCTTTGCCCCCGGCATCTCCTGGGACAGCACCGCCATCTCCGCCTCGTTATAGGCATATTTCACGGTCTGGCCCTTCTGCAGCTTGAACAGCGGCGGCTGGGCCACATACACATGGCCCTGCTCGATCAGCGGCCGCATATACCGGAAGAAGAAGGTCAGCATCAGGGTGCAGATGTGGGAGCCGTCCACGTCCGCATCCGCCATGATGAACACCTTGTCGTACCGCAGCTTGGAGATATCAAACTCCTCGCCGATGCCGCAGCCCAAAGCCAGCACCACCGGCATCAGCTTGTCGTTGCCGTAGATGCGGTCTGCCCGGGCTTTTTCCACGTTCAGCATCTTGCCCCACAAAGGCAGAATGGCCTGGATAGCCGAGTCCCGGCCCATCTTGGCCGAGCCGCCTGCAGAGTCGCCCTCGACGATGAAGATCTCGGTGCGGGAGGGGTCGTTCTCCCGGCAGTCTGCCAGCTTGCCCGGCATCCGGCTGTTTTCCAGCACGCTCTTGCGGCGCACCAGTTCCCGGGCTTTTTTGGCGGCGGCACGGGCACGGGCGGCCTGGGTGGCCTTTTCAAAGATCGCCTTGGCCACCGCCGGGTTCTCCTCAAAGAACTCGGTCAGCTTCTCGTACACCATGCCGGAGACCAGGGTGCGCACCTCGGTATTGCCCAGCTTTGCCTTGGTCTGGCCCTCAAACTCTGCCTCCTGCAGCTTGACCGAGATGACACAGATCAGGCCCTCCCGCACGTCCGAGCCGGAGAGGTTCTCGTCCTTTTCCTTCAGCAGGCCGTGGCTGCGGCCGTAATCGTTGAATACACGGGTCAGGCTGGTCTTGAAGCCCTCCTCGTGGGTGCCGCCGTCCGGGGTATTGACGTTGTTGGCAAAGCTCAGCAGCAGCTCGTTGTAGCTGGAGGTATACTGCAGCGCCACCTCTGCTACGCCGCGCTCGGTCTGGCCCTGCAGGTAGATCACATTGGGGTGCAGCACGTCCAGCTTGCGCTTTTCGCCCAGGTAGGAGACAAAGCTGCGGATGCCGCCCTCGTAGCACATGGTCTCGGTGCGGTAATCCGGCTCGGCCTGCTGGCCGTCCTCCAGCATGGGGGCATACAGCTCCCGCTCATCCCGCAGGGTGATGCGCAGGCCCGCATTCAGGAAGCTCTCTTCCCGCAGGCGCTTTTCCAGGGTGTCAAAGTCGAAATGGGTGGTCTCCTTGAACATCTCCGGGTCCGGCTTGAAGGTGACCCGGGTGCCGGTATCGCCTTCCGCCACATCCCGGATGATCTGCAGCGGGCCGTCCGGCTCGCCGCGGCGGAAGGTCTGCTGGTACTCGTGGCCGTCCCGGCGCACCTGGACGGTGAGCCACTCCGAGCAGGCGTTCACCACCGAAGCGCCCACGCCGTGCAGGCCGCCGGCCACCTTGTAGCCGGAGTTCTCGCCGCCAAACTTGCCGCCTGCGTGCAGGATGGTGTACACCACCGTCACTGCCGGCAGGCCGGTGTCAGCCTGGATATCCACCGGGATGCCACGGCCGTTGTCGGTCACCTGGATCAGATCGCCTTCCAGGATCTTGACCTCAATATGGTCACAGTAACCGGCCAGCGCCTCGTCGATGGCGTTGTCCACGATCTCGTACACCAGATGGTGCAGGCCCCGCTCGCCGGTGGAGCCGATATACATACCCGGCCGCTTGCGCACCGCCTCCAGGCCTTTCAGCACCTGGATCTCGCTGGCGTTGTACTCGTGGTCGGTAGCGGTATCGGCATTGGTCGCAGTAATGATCTCTTCTGCCATATCCATTCTCCCTTTTGCTTGTTCGGTTTTCGTCTCTGATTATAGCAAAGCGGTATATCGGATACCAGTGCATCCTTTTTCCGCTGTTTTGGCGTTTCTGTGTATATTTTTGCAGCAGAGGGAGGGTGTGTTCACTCCTCCCATGCTTTTTTCTGCGCCCGCTTGCGCAGCGCTGCGGGGGACAGCTCGGACAGGTACACCGTATCCACCGGGCTGTCCGCCAGCACATAGCTTTGGGGCAGCTCGTCCGACAGGCTCACCACCGCGCCGTTTTTTTGGGCATAGTCCAAAAACTCCCGTCCCCGGGGGGAGATGGTGGTGGTCTCCAGGTTGAAGATGCCGATCAGGTCCCGCTCATGGAGCACATAGCCCCGGCCCAGATACAGATACACCGTTCTCCCTCCTTGGCGCAGACGCTGCCTTACAGCGCCTCCAGCACACCGCCCCGGACCCGGTACACCCGGCCCTTGGCTTTCTGGAAGCTGGAGCCGTCGCAGCTGGTCACAAAGGTCTGTTTCTCCCGCATCCGGGTCAGCAGATACTGCTGCCGGTGGTCGTCCAGCTCGCTGAGCACATCGTCCAGCAGCATCACCGGCTGTTCCCCCGTGATCTGGGCGGCAGCGGCTGCCTCGGCCAATTTCAGGCTCAAAGCCACGCTGCGCTGCTGGCCCTGGCTGGCGTAGACCCGGGCGCTCTGTCCATCCAAAAGCAGCTCCAGATCCTCCCGGTGGGGGCCGTACAGGCTCTGCCCGGCCCGCAGCTCTTCCTGCTGGCGGGCCTGCAAAAGCGCCCCCAATGCGCCGGGTTCAAACCGGGCGGCATAGTGGATCTCCAGTTTTTCAGCCCCGCGGCTCAGCTCAGCATAGTAGCCGCAGGCCAGCGGCCCCAGCAGTGCCAGGTAGGCCCGCCTGCGCTGCTGCACCAGCTCGCCCTGGGCCGCCAGCTCCCGGTTCAGCACCTCCAAAAGCGCCGCCGTCTCGGCATAGGGCCGGGGGGCCGCAGTGCGGCGCAGCAGCGCATTTTTCTGCTGCAGCGTCCGGACATACCGCCGGTATACCGCCAGATACCCGGGGTACATCTGGCACAGTGCCCCATCCAAAAAGCGTCTGCGCCCTTCCGGTGCGCCTTTTACCAGGCTCAGATGTCCGGGGTCGAACACCACAGCCGGAAAGCTGCCGGCCAGCGCCGCCGCCCGTCTGGGCGCAGATGCCCCCAGCGAGGCATACCGCCCCGGGCGCTGGGTGCCCGGCAGACCCACCGTCAGCCGGACCTGTTTGTCCTCCTGGGCATCCTCCGCCCGGGTCCGGGCCGAGAGCACCGCAAAGGGCTGCCCCCGGCGCACCAGCTCTGCGTCCTTGCCGCCCCGGAAGCTCTTGCCCCCGGTCAGCAGCCAGATGGCTTCCAGAAGGTTGGTCTTGCCCTGGCCGTTGTCACCGCACAGGACGGTCAGCTCATCGCCAGGGTCCAGCTGGGCGTGGGCAATGTTGCGGTAGTTTTCTACCTCCAGCCACTCCAGACGCATGGATCAGCGGCCCTGGCCGATCTCGACCGACTGGCCGTCCAGGGTGATCACATCCCCGGGCAGGCATTTTTTGCCCCGCATCTGGCAGACCTGGCCGTTTACCAGCACATCCCCGGCCTGCACACGCTCCTTGGCTTCGCCCCCGGTCTCACACAGCCCGGCGTATTTCAGCAGGGCATCCAGCTTGATAAAGGGCGTATGGATCAAAATCTTCTGCATCAAAGTTCCCCCTTAATCGTTCTTGAACCGCACCGGCAGCACCAGGTACAAAAAGTCCTGTCCCTCTGCGGGCAGCACCTTGACCGGGCTCAAAGGGCCGCTCAGCTCCATGCGTACCTGGTCGGTGCGGGCGTTGCGCAGCGCATCCAGCAGATACCGGTTATTAAAGCCGATCTCCACTTCCTCGCCCTCGCACTGGGCGCCGAACTCGTCCACCACCCGGCCAAGGTTGGTCTGGCAGCGCACCACCACCCGGCCGCCGGAAAAGCTGATCCGCAGCGGGTTTTTCAGCCGCTCGGTGATGATGAGGGAGGCACGCTCGATGGTCTCCACAAACTCCTTGACATCCAGGGTCACCCGGGTGCGGCTGCCCTCCGGGATCACGTTGCGGTAGTTCAAAAACTCGCCCTCGATCAGGCGGCTCATGATGGTGTATCCGCCGGTCATGAACACCACATACCGGCGGTTGGCGCAGATGTGCACCAGCTCCTGATCGTCGTTGGGCAGCAGGTGGCTCACCTCGGTCATGGTCTTGCTGGGCACGATGATGCGGATATCCTTCACCGCCTGCACCGGCCGCTCCACGATGGCCAGCCGGTAGCCGTCCAGGGCCACGAGGGTCAGTTTGTCCGGCTCGATCTCAAACAGCTCACCGGTGTGAGCGGGCTTTTTCTCGTCCTGGCTCACTGCATACAGGGTGCGGTCGATCATATCCCGGAACACCCCGGTCGGCAAGGTCAGGGTCTCGTCTGCGCCGGTGTTGGGCAGATCCGGGAAATCCGCCGCCGGCAGGGACTGGATCTCGAACTGCGCCACGCCGCTCTCGATCTTGGTCTTGCCGCTGTCGGTGGACACGATGGAGATCTGGCCCGCCGGCATCCGGCTCACCATGCTGCTCAGCAGCTTGGCGTTCAGCACGATCTCGCCCGGTTCCTTTACATTGGCTTCAATGGTGGTAACGATGCCCATTTCCAGGTCATAGCCGGTCAAGGTCAGCTGGAAGCCCTCGGCCTTCAGCAGGATGCCCTCCAGCACCGGAATGGTAGAGCGCAGGGTCACCGCCTTGGACACACCGTCGATGGCGGCAGACAGCAGAGTCTTATCACAAATGATATTCAAAGTGGTCTATCTCCTTTTTATCGAGAGTTTGTTCCTTTTTTCGCAGGGGCTTCCGCCGGACAGCCTGCGGCGCCCCGCACCTGTATTCACAATATTTTGAATATTTATACACACAGCAGAAGGGCCTTTTTCCCGTTCTGCGGGCAGCTCCGGGGGGTGTTTCCGGTGTCTGCTGCCGGGCTGGAAATTGGCAGAAAGCCCCGGCCGAATTTCCATTTTTGCTGGCCGCTTTTTCCAGCTGCCGCCGGACGATTTCCAATTTTCATGGATCATCCAGAACGGTTTCTGTGCTCCTGGGCGGCTCGGGATGGGCCACGGGACGGCCGCTGGCAGTGCTCGGCGGGAGGCTCCGCTGCCGGACCGCAGCAGGAAAGGGTCGCTCCGGGTCCCGCGCGGCCGGGGGAGGGGGCTTCTGTCCGGGCTGCGCCCGCTGTTTCCCTGGTGCGACTGGCAAAACCGCACACACGGAGGCGGGTTAACTTTTCGCTCTTTTCTGCCGGATCTTTGGCCGCTTTCGGTCCGCAGTCCGCTGCCGGAAGGCTGCTTAATTCTTTTTCCCCAAAGAGTCCGCATCGTTTGCTGCTGGATGCAGGGCTTTTTGCCCTGTTTCTTATTGTACTTGTTGTAGTAACAGTAGTAGGGGCTGGGGAGGGTGTTGAAAACTCGCCTTCGCTTAGCCGCCATGCGGATTTTTTGGGGTCTCTGTTTTGGGGATGGCGCTGTGGAAGAGTTGTGGAAAGGGGGTGTGTGCGCTTTTTTTCCACGCGGCATGTGCAAAACAGAAGTTGAATGTTGAAAACTTGGTGGAAAGAGTGGAAAGCTTCTGCTTTTCACCACAATATCTTGGACAAAAATCGGGGTTTGCGGCCTGTTTCTCCCCATATTTTGGGCCTGGGGTGGAAAATCAGGGCGTGAAAAGGCGCATCAGGCCCGGACATTCTTGATGATGTCGCTGACCGTCTCCCGCAGGTGCTGGTCGTTTTTCATGTCCCGCTCAATGGTCTTGAGGGAGTAAACGATGGTGGAGTGGTCCCGGCCGGAAAATTCCCGTCCGATCTCCTCCATGCTCATGCCGGTGACCTCCCGCAGGATGTAGATGGCCACCCGACGGGCAGCGGCTACGCCGGCGTTGCGCTTGGTGCCCCGGATATCGGCCGGGGAGACGTTGAAGGTGCGGGAGACTTCGCCCACGATCTTCTCGATGGTCACAGGCACCGGCTGGGTCTCGTTCAGGATGTCCTTGATGGCGTTCTGGGCCACGCTGATCACCGGCTGGATGCCCTCCAGCATATAATAGGCGTTCAGCTTTTTGACGGCGCCCTCCAGCTGGCGGATGTTGTTTTTCAGGTGGTTGGCAATGAACTCTGCCACATCCTCCGGCAGGTCCAGATGCAGAAGCTCTGCCTTGCGCTTGACGATGGCCACCCGGGTCTCAAAGTCCGGCGGCTGCACGTCGGCGGTCAGGCCCCACTCAAAACGGGTGCGCAGCCGCTCTTCCAGGCTCTTGATCTCCTTGGCCGGGCGGTCGGAGGCGATGACGATCTGCTTGTGTACGTCGTGCAGGGAGTTGAAGGTGTGGAAGAACTCCTCCTGGGTGGACTCCTTGCCGGCGATGAACTGGATATCGTCCACCAGCAGCAGGTCGGCGGCCCGGTATTTCATGCGGAAGTCCTCGGTGCTGCCCGCCCGGATGGCGGCGATCAGCTCGTTGGTGAACTGCTCGCAGGTGACGTACATGATGACAAAGTCCGGATGGGTGCGCTTGATCTCGGTCTGGATCGCGGTCAGCAGGTGGGTCTTGCCCAGGCCGGACCCGCCGTAGATGAACAGGGGGTTATAGGCTCCGGAAGGGTTGGCCGCCACAGCCTGGGCTGCCGCAAAGGCAAACTGGTTGGACGGGCCTTTGATGAAGTTCTCGAAAGTGAACTCGTAATTGCCCTGGGGGGAGGAGGGGTTGGCCTCGTACTGCTGGGACAGCAGCACCTCGTGGGGCGGGGTGCTGGGCACCACCAGGGTAATATCCACGTCAAAACCCAATACGGCCTTGAATGCCTCCTTCAGCAGGCCCAGGTAGCGGTCGGTAACGATCTTGCAGATAAAGTCGTTGCGCACCGACAGGGTGATGTGGCTCGAATCCTCAAAGCTGATCGGCTCGAGCCCGTCGATGTACAGGTTATACGTCGGCTCGGCCATCTGCGCTTTGCAGTAGCTCTGGGCAGCCTCTAAAACGTCCTTGAAAGAATCCATAAAACATCCACTCCATTAGATCGGTCGAAGTTTTCAACAATCATGCTGATACTCCGTAAGTATACCACAAAAACCGCTGTGCGTCTATATTACTATAAAGTAATTTAATATACATAAATTTAGCCGCTGCATCGCTCTTGTGTTCTGGGCAAAGTATGGGCACAAGATGTGGGGTTAAAACAGTTTTCCACCGGGAATGGGTGAAAAAGTGGAAAACCTTTTCACATAAAAGTTTGGGCAAAAGTTGACCAAAAGGCAAAAAAGAGCTTGACAGAATGGGATTTGATGCGATATACTGTTGAATTGCAAGCCTGTCCCCATCTGGGACTCAAAGAAGCAGACCCCATACAGGGGACGAGTTTTTACGGAGGATACCACTATGAAGAGAACCTTTCAGCCCAAGAAGCGTCAGCGCAAGCAGGTCCACGGCTTCCTGACCCGCATGAGCACCAAGAACGGCCGCAAGGTCATCGCTGCCCGCCGTGCAAAGGGCCGCAAGAGCCTGACTGTCTGATCCTGCACCAGCTTTGGGCGCAGGGCGCAGCGCAGGAAATGATGCGCAAAAAGACCGCCGACATTGAGCTTGGCGGTCTTATTTTATTGCACGGCGCAGGGCGGCTGCGGGGCGGGCAGGGGAGATGCTGCCGCTTTTTGCAGAGGTCTGCCGCAAAAGTGGGAAAGATGTATTCTGTGCGCGGCTGTCATTTGAGCAGATTGACCGAAATTTCTTTAAAAGAATTGGCGAAAAAAACGCCGGAACGCACTTTCAAAGTACGCTGATTTTTGATATACTGGAAAGAGCATTGGTGAAAAGGGGACAGTTCTGCCCTTTTGGGGCAAAGCCCCGCCAAAGGCTATGGGAAAGGAGGCGCCGAAGGGATGCGATACCGTCCGCTCCGACGCAACAGTGAGTTTGGCCGGGTGTATGCCCGCGGCCGATCCTATGTACACCCTGCGCTGGTCCTGTACGTGTTCAAGACCAAGGGCCGCCGCACCCGGGTGGGGCTGACCGCCACCAAAAAGGTGGGCCATGCCGTACAGCGCAACCGCGCCCGCCGCGTGATGAAAGCGGCCATTGATGAACATCTGGATTACAACATCGGCGGGTACGATCTGGTATTTGTAGCCCGCAGCTCCACCCCGCGGATGAAGAGCTGGCAGCTCAGCGGGGTAGTGGCCCGGCTGTTTGCCCAGGCGGGCCTGCCGGACAAGGCCCTTGCCCCGGGCGCAAAGCCCCCGGCTACGGTACCCCCGGCCAAGCACCGGAAATGAAGCGCACCCGCCTGCGGCAGGCCGCACAGCAGGGGCTGTGCCAGCTGATCCGACTGTATCAGCGGTACATCAGCCCGGCGCTGGGCAGCCGCAAATGCCGCTTCTCGCCCACCTGCAGCAGCTACGGCATCCAGGCCATCCAGACCCATGGCTGCATCAAGGGCCTTTTGCTGACCATCTGGCGGGTCGGCCGGTGCAACCCCCTGGGGCGCTGGGGCTACGACCCCGTGCCCCCGCCTGGCGCCTGGCGCAGCCCGGAGAGAAGCCTCTCTCCGTCCCGGCTGTTTTCCACAAGGCACAGGGCAAAAGGTGGAAAATAACGCCCCGGCAGACCGGGGACCAACACAGCCTCTCATGACGCGCGGCACTGTGGGCCGCGCGTCCTACGATAAAAAATACAAAAGCCCTGCGCCACAGGCGGGGCAGAATGGACGAAGCTATGAACCCTTTATACATCCTCGGTTGGCCTTTGGGCTACGTCATGGAGTGGATCTACAACCTGATCCCGAACTACGGCTGGGACATCATCCTGTTTACGCTGCTGATCAACCTCATCAAGATCCCCCTGCAGCTGAACCAGCAGAAGAGCATGGCCAAGATGTCCGCTTTCCAGCCCATGATCATGGACATCCAGAAAAAGTACAAGGATAAGCCGGAAAAACAGCAGGAAGAGCTGCTCAAGCTCCAGCGGGATTACGGCTACAGCCCCACTTCCGGCTGTATGCCCATGCTGGTCAACTTCCTGGTGATGTTCGGCGTTATCGAGGTGGTGTACCACCCGCTGCAGCGCATCTTCCAGATCAGCGCCGAGGCGCTGGAGACTGCCGGCGCCGCTCTGACGAACCTGGGCATCAGCTTTACCATGGTCACCCGGGACACCAACATCATCGCCCAGGTGCTGGCAGGCGAGTCCACGGTTTCTGCTGCATTCTCCGCAGAGCAGCTGGCCAAGATCGCTGAGTTCGGCCAGCACATGGACTTCTTTGGCATCGACCTGACCCAGGTGCCCCAGTGGAGCTTCCAGGCAGAGAACCTGCCCCTGCTGATCTTCCCCATCCTGGCAATCGTTACCATGTTCATCTCCACCCACATCAGCATGAAGGCCTCCGGCCAGGAGATGCAGGGCAGCATGAAGATCATGATGTACATCATGCCCCTGACCTACCTGTTCTTCTGCTTTACCGTGCCCTGCGCATTCTCCCTGTACTACGTGATCTCCAACATCATCATGACCGTGCAGAGCCTGGTGATGCGCAAGATCTATGACCCTGATAAGATGAAGGCCCAGGTGGCTGCCGAGATCGCTGCCCGCCGCAAGGAAGAGCGCCGCGGCGTCAAGAGCACCACGATCCAGGTCAAGGACGAAAAGACCGGCAAAGTTGAGGAAAAACAGATCTCTGCCAGCGAGATGAACAAGCGCCGTCTGGAGTATGCCCGCCAGCTGGATGCTGAGCGGTACAAGGACGAGCGCACCGTTCCGCTGTCCGAGCTGGAACAGAAAAAGGAGGACTAAGCCCTATGATCCGTACCCTGGAAGCCACCGGCAAAACGGTGGAGGAAGCTCGTGCAAAAGCCTGCGCCCAGCTGGGTGTGGAGGCCGATGCGCTGAATGTGAGCTTTGAAGTGCTGGAAATGCCCCAGAAAACTGGTTTTCTGGGCTTGAAGCTGATCCCCGCAAAGGTGCGGGTGTCGGTGGAAGAGCCGGACCCGGCACCCGTGCCGGAGGTGGAGGCGCAGCCTGCTGCCGTCCCCGTCCAGCCGGAGGCAGAGCAGCTGCCCCAGGAGCCGGTCGCCGCTGTGGAGCGGCAGCCGGAGCAGCCCGAGCCGGAAGTCCAGGCACAGCCGGAAGAGCCGGAGCAGCTGGCCGCAGTCCAGCCGGAAGCGGAGCTGGAGGAACAGCCCATCGAGATCGACTCGAACCCCAAGGTGGCCGCTGCAGTGGCCTATCTGAAAGAGGTCATTGAGAAGATGGGCGTGCAGGACGTGAAGTTCAGCGCCGTGCAGAAGGGGGAGGCCACCATCATTTGTCTGGATGGTGAGAAGCTGGGCGCCCTGATCGGCCGCCGCGGCGAGACCATGGAGAGCCTGTCCTACCTGGCCAGCCTGGTGGCAAACCGCCTGGAGGGCGATTATATCAAGCTGGGCCTGGATGTGGCTGGCTACCGCGGCAAGCGGGAAAGCGACCTGACCGCCCTGGCACAGCGCATCGGCGCCAAGGTGCGCCGCACCGGCCGCAGCTTTGCAATGGAGCCCATGAACCCTTACGAGCGCCGGATCATCCATTCTGCCATCAGCAGCATGGAGGGTGTGCGCAGTGAGAGCAAGGGCGAGGGCCGGGATCGCCGTGTGGTGATCTACTCCACCGACCCCGCTGCCCAGAACGACAGCGCAGAGCGCCGTCCCCGCCGTTCTGGCGGCGGCCAGCGCCGTGGCAATGGAAACTCCCGCCGGTACGAGAACGACGGCCAGCGCCGCTCCGGCGGCGGTTACCGCGGCTCCCGTCCCAGCCGTGGTCCTCGTCCCTCCAGCGTGCCGGAGCGCACCTACGCCCCCCGGGACGCCGCCAGCGCCGAGCCGGTAGCACCCAAGCGCACCGAGCGTGTGGACGATTTTGAGGGTCTGGGCTTTGGCAAGATCGAGCTGTAAGCTCTGCCCCTGAATAAAAATACGAAAGCCAGCTTGTCTGCCCCGTAAAAGGGGAGGGGACAAGCTGGCTTTTTTGCTGTTGGGGGGCACCCTCTCCGTCACGGCTTCGCCCCGGAAGTGACCCTCTCCGTCACGGCTCCGCCGTGCCACCTCTCCCGAAAGGGAGAGGCTTTG
>ERZ827037.383-NODE-383-length-58882-cov-9.527003_pt1 | contig 58882 bp, 48 predicted proteins | sample MGYA00519924_ERZ827037 | MGnify/ENA primary metagenome ERZ827037 (study PRJEB31778, sample SAMEA3449250) | human gut metagenome | biome: human gut; feature: human-associated habitat; material: faeces | place: United Kingdom | collected 2010/2012 ... | reverse complement strand
TTATGTAACTCAATAAATAGCGGGCAACCTTGGTGGAACTATGCGTATATAAATTACTCCCCCGCTGCGAAGACGTATCGAACATGGCATCCGCCAAGCCATAAACAATGTAGCGCAGGAAATCAATATCATTGTTTAGGCATTCCTGAAACACTGCCAGGGGAAAACGCAGTGCCATACTGTTTTCTGCGGCCACAAGCGTTACTGCATTGATAAACCTTCCGGAGAGGACTTCCAGGTCAGAGATATACCTCCCCGGCAAGATGTGGGCAAATGTATAATAGTTGCCGTCCTCATACTCCGTTTGAACCGTCAGATCCCCAAGCACCATCAGATAAGCGCATGTCGTCGGCTCCCCTTTTCGGATGACGATCTGATTCTTTTTAAAGCATACCGGTTCCGCAGTTTGGCGCAGCCGGTCAGGGAGAGTCGACAAGCACAAGTTGATCAGGTCTTCCTGCTCCATATTCCCTCCAGTGACAAAGACGCGGCGGTTTTCTGGTGTTTTCATATTATCAAACTCCCCCAATCTCAAAAAAGGACAGATGTCCTATTTTGCCCGCTCCTTCAGCCAAAAAGAATTACCCGATTTTGGTAGGATTGTAAAATTATTGCGGGTATTTCAAAAAAAGGACAAGTGTCCTTTTTTCAATGAAAACATATGTGACATAATAGCACAACAAACGGTCTGAAAGAAGGGATCACATGAAAGTTGCAATTGTTGGCTGCGGCAATATCGCTGCAACCCACGCAAAGGCACTGATTCAGCAAAATCAGGAAATCGTACTTGTCATTGGGCGGGACCAAAGCAAAGCCAAAGCGTTTGCGGAAACTTGGAATATCCCATCACACAGCAACCAATTTACAGACGCTTTGGCAAGCGGTGTGGACTGCATTCACATCTGTACCCCCCCGGCTATGCACTATGAGATGGCAAAGGCGGCCCTGCTAGCCGGAAAGCATGTTATTTGTGAAAAGCCGCTGTGCCTGAACAGTGAACAGGCGCGGGAGTTGTATCAGCTGGCAGAAGAGAGGGGGCTTTTGGCCGCAGTAAATTTCAATGTGCGTTATCACGAGGCCTGTCAGCGGGGGCGGAAGATCGTAGCTACGCCCGGCTTCGGCGCTCCGCGCCTGATCCACGGCTCCTATCTGCAGGAATTCCATATTCTCCCCGCCCAGTACATGTGGCGCTATATCCCGGAGTTCGGCGGCCTCATGCGGGCAGTCACAGAAATCGGCTCACATTGGATCGACCTGGTCCGTTTTTGGACGGGACTGGAAATCACGGCCGTCTCGGCCAGTTTTGGCTGTTTCCATAAGGACCGGTATAAAAAAGACGGAATGATGTTTGCCGCACCGCAGCCGGGAAGCGAACACATTATAGTGGAATCCGAAGATGCCGCGGTGGTATCCCTGCAATTTTCCAATGGGGCGATTGGTTCCCTCCTCCTCTCAGAGGTCTCTCATGGACGCAGCAACTGCATTAAAATCGAAATCAGCAGCGATGAAAACTCCGTCTGGTGGTGTTCTGAAACCCCCTATCAAATTTATACTGCACAGCAATTTAAGGGTGTCACCTCAGTAACCAATGCCTTTGGTGGCGGATTCCCGGATACATTCTCAAGCTTTTTCGAAGAAGTCTATACATCGCTTCAAAGCGGGAAAGCCGGCAATTATCCAAGCTTTTATGACGGTTATCAGAATGCGGCTGTTTGTGAAGCGATTTATCGGAGTGCAAAAAATCATTCGGAATGGACGGAGGTAACATAAAATGAGTTTGAGCGGAACAACTGTTTTGGTGACAGGTGCCGGCGGTGGAAGCGGTGAAACGACAGCAAGAGCATTTTTGCATGCCGGATATCCGGTCATTGCCGGAGATCTGCAGGTCCCCGTCTGGGAGACGGAGTACGAATCATTGCTCACCCGGGTCAAAATGGACATCAGTCAGGAAGATCAAGTAAATGATGTGGTGCGCTGTGCGGTAGAATCCGGACATCCCATCCAGATTCTGATAAACAACGCAGGTGTGGCCATCGGTGTGCCCATCGAGCAGATGAGTACCGAGATCTGGAACAAAAATCTGTCCGTCAATGCCACGGGGACTTTTTTCTGCACACGGGCGGTTGTCTCCATTCTTTTGGAAAAGGGGCTTCCCGGAAGCATTATCAATATTGCCTCCATTGCCGGAAAGAACGGTTTTGCCAATACTGCTGCTTACTGTGCTTCCAAGGCCGGTGTGATCGGTATGACCCGCGGGCTTGCTGCTGAACTCGGACCGAGAGATATTACCGTAAATGCGATCTGCCCGGGTTCTGTTGATACTCCCATGATCCAGCGCGTCATCAATGGCATCTCCGCAGACACAGGCGAGGATAAGAGTACCGTCCGCCGCCGCATGGAGTCCTCCATTCCGATGAATCGTTTCCAAAAGCCGGAGGACATCGCGGCACTGGCATTGTTCCTGGCATCTGACGGTGCCCGAAATATCAGCGGGGAAGCCATCAACCTTGACGGTGGTGTCGTGCGGGACTGATCCTTCTTCACACATACGAAATTTAATCTTGAAAAGCGGAGGTGTTCTGTTTTACTTACAGAACGCCTCCGCTTTTCAAGATGACATATGGCCTTGGGAGCTTTGCATATCGTGGTATGGAATGAGGCGTTTTGATGATAACGGTAGCATTTGATTCTGCAAATTGAGAACTGTTTATACTGCCCATAAATTTAACATCGTCTGCCTCAGCTTCTTGTACCGCACAACTGTTTGCCTTCTGTTAGACTATCATTAAAAAATTCTTACACCCTTTCTGGGCGTGGCAGTCCTGTCAATCGTATTGGGCCGATCATTCAGCACCCGCCATTTAATAATGCTATCTTCACCTTCTCCCTTCGCCACCATTGCCCCATTCTCCGCAGTAAATGTAATCACAGTCTGTTCCGCCTTTGTCTGAATCGTAGCCGGTAATCTATCCCGCTCACAGCCAGCTTGACCTGCTATCCCACGCACTGGGTCTAAGGTCCCGGCAGCTGCTACCGTTAGGCAGAGCATCGTCGACAGCGCCAGCCTCAATATTTTTTAGAAACCCTTCCATCACATCCTTCCCTTGTTCCTCTTAAATTTCCCGCAGACGATAACAGGCGCATCACGCTCACGGAAAGACCGTAAGCGTAATACGCCTGCATGATTTTCAAGTTTGGACAACACAAAAGAGCAGTGGATTACCTTGCCAGCCTACCTGTGTTAGTATATTGCATCAAATTTATGGTTGACAACCCTTTTTCCGACGTTTAGACGTTTACAGGATTTATTTTATCATCCGCATCCACCGTCCGTTCTCCGTTAATAAAATATCTATTCCCTAACTTCGGAGCAGAGCTGAAAAGACGGCTGCCGGGTTGGCAGCCGTCTTGGTGATTTCGGGAGATGGATACGGAAATGGCGCTCAGTAGAATTCCTTCAGATAGGCATCTACATCCGCCCGGGTGCCGGTGAAGGGGCCGGGGGTCTCCATCTTCAGGGACACTAAGGCGGTGGCGAAGCGGAGGGCGGTGGGGATGTCAGCAGTCAGCCGTTCATTGATGTAGCCGGCAAAGGTGGTGTCGCCCCGCCCGGTCCGGCCGGAGAGGTTTCTGGCCCGGATGGGGCATGTGTAGATCTCCCGACCATCGTAGACCAGCACCTCCGTGTTATGGGTGATGAGAATCTCCTTGGCGCCCCACTGGTAAAGCTGTCTGGCGGCCTCAGCCCGGTCGGTGAGACCTGTCAGAATCTCCGCCTCCGCCGCGTCGGTCTTGAGAAATCGGACATACGGCAGCAGCTCCTTTTTCTCTGCCCAGTCGTGATAGACCATGCCGCCGTTCTCCACCCAGCGCAGCATGGTTTGCACGTCGATGGCCACCATGGCGTGCCGGGCGGCAAAGGGGATCATCTCGTTGGGAATGTCGCCCGCTGCCAGGCCCGCCAGATGCCAGATCGCCGCATCGATATCCGGCACCTCCTCGGTGCGGTATGGTTCGATGACGCTGTCCACGGTGGAGGTGCGCCGCTCCCGGTCCGGGGTGTGGTAGACGTTTTTTGTGACAAAGGAGGTCCTGCTGTGCAGGGGATAGACGGTCACATTTGGGGCTGGGGCGAAGGCGGCGGCCAGGTCCACCTGGGCCGTGTCCGCCTTGGGGAGCACCGCGGTCTTGTGGCCGGTGTTGGCGGCGGCGAAGCCGGAGTAGTACACGGCGCCGCCCACGGCATGGACGGTGGTGCCGTCATAGTCCACATTGGTGTCCTGTGCCACCTCGCCGATGATCAGAGAGTCAAACTGGCTCATTTCTGTTTCTCCTTCCGCATTTCCTCATCCGTGTCCACAAAGGACTGGAACTCCGGGCTCCAGAGGTGGAAACGGTGCTGCCCAATCAAGGTCTTGTAGGCAAAGGAGTCGGCGGGCCTCTCTGGCAGGATCACGCCGGCCCGGGCCTCGTCCCCACTCTGATGGGTGTCGGATCCCGCCAGGCGGTAGTATTCTGGATGGCGGCGGGCCAGCTCTAGAGCCCGGTCATTGTAGTTGTCGTGCCGGGGATTGCCGTTGATGATCTCCGTACCGTGAATCGCGTCCTCAAACACCGTAGTGTTGCCGTCCCGATAGGGGTGGGCGTGGATAATAAGCACCTGGTTATGGAATTTCTGGAAGAACTCCCGGGCGCTCATGCAGCAAACGTAGGGGTTGGATCGCAGCCACGCCTCATCAATGCCGTACACCAGGTAGTCGTTGTCATTTTCGGGAAATCGCAGTTCCGCGCCGAGCAGCACTTGGAAGCCCACCTCGTCGCCCCGCTGTTTGGAGGCGCGGTAGCCGGAGAGATAGTGGTCTATGACCTTATTCCAATCGTGGTCTGTGTCAATCCGGGAGAGGTACTCCGGGTGGAGATGGTCCGTCACAACCAGTCCGGAGAAGCCATGGCGCACATAGCGGTCCACCACCTCCGCCGCCGGCAGGTGGCCGCACTTGCTGGTTTCCGCCGTGTGAGTGTGGGGGTCAAACAGGTATCCGTCCATAAAATGCCTTCTTTCCATGATTCAGACTGTCACGCTCAAACTGCGGGAGGGGGGACAGCGCCTTGGAACAGGGCAGACAAAAGCCGGTTTTTCCACCCAAAAATGCGCGAAAATGCAAACGTTTTCGATTCTGCGACGCAACTCCGCCCGCAAGAAAGAGAAGTACACTTCTGCATTGAAATATATAGAGTTTTGTCAGAAAAGTCAATATAAAACTGCGATTTCTGGACTTTTGGTCAAAATGGCAAAAACAGGGGAGTGTCTTTGGCGGTTCCTCCCCTTGACAGAGAAAAGTAATCTACCATAGAATAAAGACAGAAAATCGAAAACGTTTGCATTCAGTGCATAAGACGAGTGGGCAGCGGATCCAGAGAGCATCTGCCTGTCTGCGGATAAGGAGGAAGGATGAACGAAAAAAGGTACAGGGCCGTCCTGTTCGACTTGGGCGGCACCCTTCGGATTGCGCTGGAGGATGAGCCCTATATGCGCCATGCCCGCAGGAAGATGACGGAGCTGGCGGGGGCACCGCTGCAGGTGGAGGACTTCTATCAGTTGGTAGAAGACCGCTACGAGTCCTATCGCCGCTGGGCCCTGGGAGAGAACAAGGAGGCTGGCGACCGGGAGCTCTGGTGCCGGTGGCTGCTGCCGGACTATGACCAGAAGCGCATTGCCCAGGTCTGCCATGAGCTGTCCTTTGAGTACCGCCAGTCCAAAGGCCGGCGTGTGGTGGTGGACGGCGGGGCAGAAGTGATCCGAACCTTGCACGAGCGGGGATACAAGCTGGGCATTGTGTCCAACCTGATTGGCGAGCACGAGGTGCCCGACTGGCTGGAGGAGGATCGGCTGGCCCCGTATTTTGACAGTGTGGTGCTCTCCTCCGTGTGCCATCTGCGCAAGCCTGGCGCGGAGATTTACCACATTGCAGCCCGGGAACTGGGGGTGGATCTGGCAGACTGCGTCTCCGTGGCGGACAACATCAAGCGAGATATTCCAGGGGCCAAGGCTGCGGGAATCGGCTGCAACATCATCTTCCGGTCTCCGGAGAAGAAGCATCCTGTGGAGTTCACGGAGGAGACGCGGCCGGATGCAGTGATCGATACGTTCCCGGAATTGCTGGAGTTGCTGCCGCCGCTGAAGTGAACGCATCATTTTTTTCAAATCCCGGAAAACGTTTGTGTGAGCCGTTCGGATTTGAATTTTGCAAGACAACGAAATAACCAAAATTAGAATAATTTTATTGGATACTTTATTAAATATGCGGTATAGTTCTTGACAAAAGTATGAACGAATGTTAAATTTGAAATCGCATAGAAACGAAAACGTTTGCGATATTTAACACAAACAACAAGAGGAACTGAGGAGAGAGGGTGCAAGAGGAAGATGAAACCGCAAGAGCAAACGTATTCAAAAAGCCGGCGGCTGAAGAATCAGATCAAGGCAGTGGTGACAAATCCCTACAACATCATCGTACTGATCGCCGTCGTTCTGCTGGTCTATCTGATCGTCCTGCCGCTGCTGGACATGATCGCCACCACCTTTGAGCTGGCCCAGCGGGACATCCGGGCTGTGGGCGGCGGCAAGGCCGGCGACTTTACCCTGTACTACTGGCAGCGGCTGCTGGCCAGTGAGCTGTCCTGGACCATGCTGATCAAGCCGTTGATCAACTCCCTGGTCATCGGCGTCTGCGTGTCCGTGTGCGCCATCCTGCTGGGTTCCATTCTGGCCTGGCTGATGGTCCGGTCGGATCTGCCCTTCAAGAAGTTTTTCTCCCTGGCGGTGATTATCCCCTACATGATCCCCTCCTGGTGCAAATCCCAGGCGTGGCTGTCCATGTTCAAGACAGCGAGGTTGGGCGGCGCGCCCGGCTTCATGGCCTCCCTGGGGCTGGATGTGCCGGAGTGGCTGGCCTATGGCCCTGTCGCCATCATCATCGTGCTGACCCTTCATTATTACGCCTATACATACCTGCTGGTATCCTCAGCACTGAACTCCATCAACTCCGAGCTGGAGGAGATGGGTGAGATCCAGGGCGCGGGCAAGGCCATGATCCTGCGGAAGATCACTCTGCCTTTGGTGCTGCCGGCCATCCTGTCGGCCGTGATCCTGACTTTCTCCAAGGCCATCGGCACCTTCGGAACCATCAACTATCTGGGCTCTCCGGTGCAGTACTACACCCTGTCCAGCCAGCTGTACATGAATATCAACTCCCGGGATACGCAGACCGGATTTGCCATGGCGATCCTGATGATTATTATTGCCTCCATCGCCGTGTTCGTCAACCAGAAGCTGATCGGCTCCCGCAAGTCCTACGCCACCATCGGCGGCAAGGGCGGCCGATCCACCCTGATCGGCCTTGGGAAGGTAGGCAGGCCGGTTATCACTGCGGCGCTGTTCGTGTTCTTCGCAGTGGGCATCATCATGCCAATCGTCATCTTGGTCATGGAGAGCTTCATGCTCAAGGAAGGTATCTACTCCCTGGACAACTTTACCCTCCACTACTGGATTGGCGAATCCAATCCCCAGATTATGGAGGGGCTGCCGGGCATCTTCAAGAATGACGAGTTCATCAACTCCCTGTTCAACTCCCTGCGCCTGACTCTCGTGAACGGCGTGTTCGGCACCATCTTCGGCCAGCTGCTTGGCTACATCACCGCCAAGGGCCGCGGCAGGCTCCACGGCAAGCTGGTGGAACAGCTGGTGTTCATCCCCTATCTGATCCCGTCCGTGGCGTTCGGCGGCATCTATCTGTCCATGTTCTCCCAGCCCCAGCAGATCTTCGGCGTGACCCTGGTGCCCGCCCTGTACGGCACCTTCGCTCTGCTGACGCTGGTGTCCGTGGTGAAGCATCTGCCCTTCGCGGCGCGGGCCGGCACCTCCAACATGCTGCAGATCAGCGGTGAGCTGGAAGAGGCGGCCACCATCGAGGGCGCCGGATTCTTCCGCCGGTTCGTGAAGATTGTGTTCCCCCTGTCCAAAGGCGGCTTCATCTCCGGCTTCATGCTGATCTTCGTTTCCATCATGAAGGAGCTGGATCTGATCATCCTGATCATGACCCCCACCACCTCCACGCTGCCGTACCTGGCGTTCCGGTACCAGAACGGCAACTCGCCGCAGGCATCTGACTGCGTGGCGATTGTGATGTTCTCTATTGTGTTCCTGGTGTATGCGATAGCGAATCTCTCCGGCAAGGCGGACCTGGCCAAGAGCATGGCCGGCTGACGCGGACAGAGAACTGAGAGGAGACGACGAACATGAGCAAGATTGAATTGAAACATATCGATAAATTCTATGGCAAGAACCACGTTCTGAAAGATCTGAACCTGACCATCGAGGACGGCGACTTCATGACGCTGCTGGGCCCCTCCGGCTGCGGCAAGACCACAACGCTGCGGGTGGTGTCCGGCCTGGAAAAGCCCCAGAACGGCTTCATCTACATGGACGGCAAGGAGATCGTCAACGCGGCGGAGGCGTACTACGCGCCCCCGTCCCAGCGGAACCTGAACCTGGTGTTCCAGTCCTACGCGCTGTGGCCCCACATGACTGTCTTTGAGAACGTGTCCTTCGGCCTGAAGATCAAAAAGATCCCCTCCGCGGAGATCGAAAAAATGGTTGCCAGCGCCCTGGAACGGATGCAGATCGGCCAGTACTCCAAGCGGTATCCCACCGAGCTCTCCGGCGGCCAGCAGCAGCGTGTGGCCATCGCCCGCGCCATCGTGTCAGAGCCCCGGCTGCTCCTGCTTGACGAGCCCCTGTCCAACCTGGACGCCAAGCTCCGCGTGGATATGCGGTCCGAGCTGAAGCGCCTGCACCACGACACCGGCAGCACCATCATCTACGTCACCCACGACCAGGTGGAGGCGCTGACCATGTCCACCAAGATCGCCCTGTTCCGTGAGGGCGAGCTGGTCCAGGTGGATAAGCCTCTGGAGCTGTACGACAACCCCTGCGATCTCTATACGGCGGACTTCATCGGCAACCCCAGCATCAACTTCGTGGAGGCCTCGGGCACCGCCGGCGCGTCCGGGCTGTCGGTTGACGGTGTCATGGGCCGCCTGGAGTTCTCCCGGGAGGACATGACGCCTGAAGCGCCCGCCTCCGGCGACCTGAAGCTGGTTCTGGGCATCCGCCCGGAGCAGATCACCATTTCCCGTGAGAAGACCGACGCCGCGCAGGTGGAGGCCCGTGTATACGCCGGAATGCCCGCCGGTTCCGAGACCCTGGTCTCCGTCCGGGTCGGTGAGAAGCTGATTACTGTAAAGGAGCTGGGCTCCACCCATTACGCCGGCGATGAGACGGTCTATCTCTCCTACCCGCCCAATAAGGTCAATGTGTTCGACGCCTCTACCAAACGCCTGATCAAGTACTCCCGCTAAGTGTGCGTTTCCATCATCCGAGCGATCCCGGAGTATCCTGCGGCGTCAGCCGTTGCGATAAAAGAGAGCGATTTGAGGAAGAATGATTAAAGGAGGAAAAGAACCATGTTGAAGCACAAGAAACTATTGAGCGCCCTGTTGGCTGCTGTCATGCTGTTTACTGTGACCGGCTGCGGCGGAACGGATGATGAGGCGGAGGATGCCGGCGCCACCTCCTGGGAGGAAACCGCCAACATCACCGCCACGGACGAGACGGATGAGGAGCTCTATGAGCAGGCCATCGCCGAGGGCGGCGAAGTCACCCTGTACTCCATCTCCTCCCGCTGCACCAAGGTGGCGGAGGCCTTCATGGCCAAGTACCCCGAAATCACCTGCACGCCCTTTGATATCTCTACCAACGACCTGCTGGACAAGGTCACCCGTGAGCACGAGGCCGGCCAGTATGTGGCGGATGTGGTCCATATCAAGGACGAGGACGGCTCCCTGTACAATGAGTATGTGCAAAACAAGATTTTTTACATATATCAGCCTGCCGACATCCTCGCCCATATTGATCCCAGCCTGACAGAGACGCAAACCCCTCTGTACATTGAGCTGACCCAGCTGTTCTACAATGCTGAGGCTTATCCTGACGGTTCCCCTGTCACCAACATCTGGCAGGTGACCGAGCCCCAATGGAAGGGCAAGATCCTGATGCAGGATCCCCTGAATAATGTGGGCTGGGGCTCCTGGATTACCGGCTTCTGCGTGGGTGATACCCCGGATCAGCTGGCTGCCGCCTATGAGGAACTGTATGGCGAGGAGCTGGTGCTCTCTGAGGGCTGCGCCAACGCCGGCTACGAGTTCCTGAAGCGCCTGCGTGAGAATGAGCCGATCTTCACCTCCGCTTCTGACGAGGTCGCCGAGGCTGTCGGCACCCCCGGCCAGTCCGATCCCCCCATTGGTTTCTGCGCCTCCTCCAAGCTGCGCAAGAACGAGGATAACGGCTGGGTCCTGGCTCCCGTGAACCTGTATCCCACCACCGGCATACCCGCCATCAACACCCTGTACGTGGTGGAAGGCTGTGAGCATCCCGCTGCCGCCAAACTGCTGATCCGCTTCATGATGGGCGGCATTGATGGCGATACCAGCGGCTACGAGCCCTTCAACACCCTGGGCGGCTGGCCTGTCCGGGACGACATTGAACCCGCTGAGGGCTCTGTCCCCTATGAGGAGATGAACGTTTCCCCGTTCGATCCCAATTCCATCTACACGGAGTTCATGACCGTCCGTGACTTCTGGCAGATGCTCGGATAACAGCACTTCGGCGATCCTGGCTGCTTCACACGGCCGGCGGACGGGAATCCGTCCGCCGGCTCTCCATTCCGGCCCTCTCAGATAAGGAGATATGCGCATGAATCTATTCATTGACAAGAATCACCGGCGGAAGAGCCCCATTGCCATTGCAGGCTTTTTCGCCACGCTGCTGGACCTCTGCATCTACGGGGTTCTGTATACCCTGCTGGCAGAGCCGCTGTACCGGCAGCTTACGCTGCCCAGCACTGCAGCCACCAACGCCGTGCACACGCTGATCATCGCATTGGCGGGGACGGCAATCGGCAGCCTGCTGTTCCTTCTGCGGGACAAGCGGGTGGCGCTGTTCGGGTTTGTGGGGCTGGCGGTGGTTCTGGTGATGTTCTACTTCGCAGCCTGGATGCTGGATACAGACCAGCGGGCAACCATGGTGCAGCTGATTACCCTGTATGGTGTGGCACCGGCCCTGATCGGAAACGCGGTGGCTTGGCCGGTCTATCTCAAGCTGAGAAAGACCCATCCTCTGCCTGTGCAGAAGACTCTGCAGGAGGAGATGCGGGAGGCGGCCGGGACCAAGGCTGATGCCGCCCCCAAAGCGCATCCTGCTGCCCCGGCTGCTGAAGAGCGGCCCCGGCGGTCTCCCCAGGAGGATGCCATGCTGTTGTTTGAGGACGGAGAGGATGCCGGCTGCCACCGCCGGCGGAATACACACGGAAAGGATGAGGATTCCTGATGCTGACAACCGTTTTATTTGATATGGGCGGAACTCTGGAGGATATTTGGTACAACGAGGACACCCAGCGGGCGACCTGCCGCAGGCTGCTGGAGGTCCTGCGGGCCAACGGCCTGGAGCCCAGCTGCCCGGACGATGTGTTCTGGAAGCGGATCACGGACGGCGTAAAGGCCTATAAGCAGTGGAGCGAGGGGAATATGCTGGAGAAAAAGCCGGAGGAGATTTGGCCGGACTGGTATCTTCGGGACTTTGCCTTTGACCGGGAAAAGCTGCTGCCCATCACCGAGGAGCTGGCCAACCTGTGGGAGGTCACCTTCTACCACCGGGAGCTCCGCGACGGCGCGGCAGAGATGCTGCAGGCCCTGAAGAGCCGGGGCTACCACCTGGGCGTTATCTCCAACAACGCCTCGCTGTACAATGTGTTCCGCGTGCTGGAGGACTACGGCATCCGCGGCTTTATGGAGGATGTAACGGTCTCCAGCGTCACCGGTTATCGCAAACCCCATCCGGAGATCTTCCGGATCGCCCTGCGGCAAATGCAGGCAAAGCCGGAAATGTGCGTCTATGTGGGCGACACGGTCTCCAGGGACATCATCGGCCCCAAGCAGGTGGGCTTTGCCAAGGCCGTGCAGATCCGCTCCTTCCTGTCGGAGCAGAAGGATGTGCACGTGGCCGCGGATGCGGCACAGCCGGACAAGGTTATCGGAACACTGATGGACCTGGTGACTTGGCTGGACCAGATCAATCCAGAGCTGGCCCCCGCCCCCGGCGCATAACCACTCATTTAATTTGCTCACTTTACTTTTTTCTCTTTCTTGCGGAGAGGCGCCCCGGCTGAATGGCCGGGGCGCCTCTCCGTGTTGTCATGAAATCCGGGGGGCTGTCAGGAGAACTGGGCATCGTATAGGACCCGATAGATGCCGCCGGCATCCAGCAGCTGCTGGTGAGTGCCCTGCTCGGCGATCCGGCCGTCCTGCAGTACCAGGATGCGGTCCGCCGTGCGCACTGTGGCCAGACGGTGGGCGATGAGGAAACAGGTGCGCCCCCTCCGCAGCCGCTCCAGGGCGGCGCTGATCTGCTCCTCGGTCTCCGGGTCCACGTCCGAGGTGGCCTCGTCCAAGATCACGATGTCCGCATTGGAGAGGAAGCAGCGGGCAAGGGCCAGCAGCTGCCGCTGGCCCTTGGAGAGGCCGGCGCCGCTGTCAGTGAGTGCGGTATCATATCCATCCGGCAGGGAGGAGAGAAAGGAATGGATACAGGCTGCCTTGGCGGCGGCCTCGATCTGGGCGCGGGTAGCGCCCGGCACGCCGTAGGCGATGTTTTCCGCGATGGTGCCGCCGCACAGCCAGCCGTCCTGCAAGACGATGGCCAAGCGGCGCCGGAGGCCGTCCCGGGTGTACTGCTGGATGGGCAGCCCGTCAATGGTGATCGTGCCGCTCTGGGGTGTATAGAATCGCAGCAGGAGGGAGACCAGGGTGGTCTTGCCGGCCCCGGTGGGCCCCACCACGGCCACCATGCTGCCGGCGGGGATGTCCGCGCTGAAGTCCCGCAGCACCGGGTGGGCGGGGTCATAGCCGAAGTCCACATGGCGGAAGGAGATGGCGCCGGAGAGCTTGCATGGCTCCCGGGCGCCCGGCAAGTCGCCATCCTCTGCCGGCTGGTCCAGCAGATCCAGAACCCGCTCCGCCGCGGCCACGGAGGCCTGCAGGTCGCTGAGGAGTTCCGCCGTCTCCCGGATAGGACCGGAGAATTTGCGGGAGTACAGCACAAAGGAGGACAGCGCCCCCAGGGACAGTCCGCCGCCTAAGTACAGCAGGGCACCAAAGACACTGACCGCCGCCAGGGAGAGGTTGTTGATGAAGTTGACGGAGGGCCCCAGGGCCGTGCTGGCGCAGTCGGCCTTGTAGTACGTCTCGGAGGCGGCGTCGTTTTTCTCGGCGAACTGCCGAAGATCTGCCGCCTCGACGCCGTAGACCCGAATGGCCCGCTGGCAGCTGACCCGCTCCTCCACAAAGCTATTCAAGGCCCCCAGCTCCTGGGAGCGGCGGCGGAACAGGGGATGGATATGCTTCATCTGGAGCCGCGTCAGCAGGACGGAGAGCGGCACGGTCAGGAAAAACACGCCGGAGAGCAGGGGGGAGAGCATCAGCAGCATCACAAAGGAGCCAATGACCGTCAGCAGGCTGGTGCCGATCTGGAGCAGATCAGTGGACAGGGCGGCGTTGACCGTGTCCACATCATAGCAGACCCGGCTGATCAGATCCCCCGCCGGGTGGGTGTCAAAATACCGGACCGGTAGCTGAGTGATTTGCTGAAAAGCTGCCTTCCGCAATGTGTAGGATACGGTCTGCCCCACCCGCACCAGGGCGGCGGAGGCGCCGTAGCTGCAAACAGCGGACAGGACAGCGGCTCCGAGACCTGCGGCACAGTACCGCAGCACCGCGGTCAGGTCCGCAGCCCCCGGCCCAGTCCCGATGGCCTCCACCGCCCAGCCCGCCACGAGAGGCACCAGCAGCGCCAGCAGACCGGACAGAGCGGCCAGCGCCGCAGCCCCTGCCAGGGACGGCGCCTGGGGCCGCAGGAACCGGCCCATCCGGCGAAACAGATGTCGTTTCATCCGACATCACCTCCCATCTGGAGCTTGGCCATGCGCTGATAGCGCCGGCAGGAGGCCATCAGCGCGTCATGGCAGCCCTGGGCGTCGATGCGGCCGTTTTCCAGGACCAGAATGCAGTCCGCTTCACGCACGGCGGACACCCGCTCGGAGATTATCACCAGGGTAGTGCCGGGGAAATCCCGCCGCAGCGCCTGCCGCAGCGCGGCGGCTGTGGAGTAGTCCAGGGCGCTGTCGGCATTGTCCAGTATCAGGATCTCCGGCCGGTCCGCCAGGGCCCGGGCGATCAGCAGCCGCTGGCGCTGGCCGCCGGAGAGGTTGGCGCCGCCCAGGTCCAGCGGGGTGTCCAGACCCTGAGGCAGCTGGGAGATAAAGGGCCACGCCTGGGCCGTCCGGGCGGCGGCTTCCACCGCTGGCCGTGGGAGATTTCGCAGGAAGGAGATGTTTTCATAGACGGTGCCGCGGATCAGGTCGTCGCTTTGAAAGACCACGCCGAAGCGGCTCTGAAGTGCCCGGCGATCCTGGGCCTTTACATCCATGCCGCCCACCCAGACCACGCCCCGGTCTGCGTCATACAGCCGCAGCAGCAGGGCGGTCAGTGTGCTCTTGCCGCTGCCGGTGGGCCCCAGGATTCCCAGCATCCCGCCTTGGCGCAGGAGGAAGGACGCCTCCTCCACATCCGGCTTGGCACCCTGATAGGAGAATGTGACGCGGTCCATGCCCAGAAAACCGCCGCCAGCAGGCAGGGGCGCTGTTTGCCGCTGCTGCTCCGGGGCCAGCAGGACCTCCTGGATCCGGCGGGCGGATGCGGCGCCCTTGCTGACCTTCACGAACACCTTGGAAAGCCCCAGTGTGGCGCTTTGGATCAGAGTGAAGTAGGTCATAAAGGCGACGATCTGCCCGGGGGGCATCAGTCCCGCGTTGACCCGCAGGGCCCCCACCAGGACTACCAGGATGAGCCCGGCGTTCAGCAGCAGATCGGTTATGGGGTTTGCCAGCGCCATGACCTGCCCGGCCTGCGCCTCTGCCTGCCGCTGGGCCTGGTTGGCTGTGTCAAAGCGATCCCGCTCCCTGACCTGACAGGCGAGGGCCTTTACCACCCGCACCCCGGCGGCGTTCTCCCGGAGGATGCGTACCACCGTGTCCACAGCCGCCTGAGCTCTGGTGTAGTGGGGGATCCCCCGCCGGGTCACCAGCGTAATGGTGAGAAAGGTGAGAAGGCTCACCGCCAGCTGCACCAGCGCCAGAGAGGGCTCCAGCAGAAAGGTCAGTATCAATCCGCCCAACACCAGCATGGGGGCCCGGATGCCGCCCCGCTGGACCTTGTCAAACATCTGGTGGACATTGTAGGTGTCATTGGTGAGGCGGGACACCAGGGAGGAGGGTGAGAATTGGTCTGCCTGGGTGCAGGAGAGTCCCTGGATCCGGCGGTAGAGATCCTGGCGCAGTACCCGGGTCATCTCCATGGAGACCCAGGCGGCCATCCGGTTGGCGGTAATATTGCAGCCCACCGCCCCAAGAGCCAGCAGCGACATCCAGCCGCCGGTCCGCCAGATGGCGGCAGTGTCGCCGGCGGGCACCAGCTCATCGATGACTTCTGCCAGCAGGAGGGGGAGGATCAGCTCCAGGACCGCTGCGGTGAATTTGATGGCGGCACCGGCGGCGACCCGCCCGGCATGGGGGCGCAGATAGCCCAACACGGTTTTCATAGCGCACCTCTTTTCCAATGTGCAGACAATCTCGCAGCACGCCCTTGGCGGCTGTATCACAAATACAGGGCCCGCGCGGAATGAGGAGCGCATCCCGCGCGGGCCGAGCGTCGGCGCTCATGAATACCAGGCGCCCAGGCCGTCTGTCAGGGCATCGTATGCCCGCTTTACCTTGTCGTAATTCTTGTCCCGGTCCAGGACCACGCCCCGGCCAACGCCGTCCACGATCCGCCCCAGCCCGATCTGGTCCAGGCGGCTGTCCAGCTCCGCCAGCAGCGCGGGGGCGGAGCCGGGTTCGGTGGAGCGGCCGTCGAAGATGATGTGGAAGTAGACCTCCTCCAGGCCCTGCTTCTTGGCCATCTCACAGATGGCCAGGGGATAGTCGATGCACCCGTGGGAGGACTTATGGGTGAGGTAGGCCAGCAGATGCAGGGAGGCATGGTTCCGTCTGGCATGCTCGATGGCCTCCAGAAAGACCGGATTGCGGGCGAAGGAGCCGTCCTGCACCGCCGCGTCCAGCCGCACGTCGTCCTGCATGACGCACCGGCCGGCCCCCAGATTGGAGTGTCCGGCCTCGGAGTTGCCGGCCTTGCCGGCCCCCAGGCCCACAAATTCACGGGAGGCCTGCAGGCGGCACCAGGAGCGATTTTCCAAAAGGGCGTCCCAGTAGGGGGTGTGGGCCAGGTGGATGGCGTCGCCCTCATCGCCGGCGCCCAGGCCCCAGCCGTCGCAGATGATGAGGAGCATCCTCCGCCCCCGGCTCCAGGCGTGTCCCTCCGCCAGGGAGCGGCCGGTCATCTCCAGGGGCTGAGGAAGGCCCATGACGTCTAATATTGTGGGAGCCACGTCGCAGAGGGCACCGTCCCGCAGGGAGATGGGGTCCTCCTGACGGGAGTCTATCAGAATAAAGGGCACCAGATTGGTGGTGTGGGAGCCGTCCGGCTTCCCGGCAACGGTGTACAGCTTTTCGATATTGCCGTGGTCCGCAGTGATGGCCACCACGTAGTCCTGGGCCAGGGCAGCATCCACCACCTGCTCCAGGGCCCGGCTGACGTAACCGCAGGCATCCAGCTTGGCGGCGGTGTTCTGGGTGTGGCCGATGACATCACCGTTGGCGAAGTTGGTGACGATGAAGTCGTATTTCCCCAGGGCGCCCGCCACAGTCCGGGCCACCTCCGGCAGGGAGAGCTCCGGCTTCTGGTCAAAGTCGATGCCTTTGGGAGAGGGGACGCACACATCCTCTTCACCGGGGAAGGAGGTGTTTTCCCCGCCGTTGAAGAAAAAGGTCACATGGGCGAACTTCTCGGACTCCGCGCAGTGGAACTGGGTTTTTCCGGCCTCGGAGAGGACCTGGGCCAAAGGTTTTACCACGTGTTCCGGCGCAAAGGCGACGGGCAGATGCTTGAACTTGTCGTGATACAGTGTCAGGATAGCGAAGTACAGATCCTTCAGCTTCCGGCGCTCCACGGCCCGGAAGTCGTCCGCCGTGAACAGTTCCGTCAGCTCGATCTCCCGCTCACCCCGGCGGCAGCAGAACACCACCGCGTCGTGATCCCGGATGCGGCCGACGGGAATGCCGCGCTCAGTCAGCACCATGGGCTCCAGATGATAGTCGTCCTGCCCTGCGGCATAGGCATGCCGGACGGCCTCTGCCAGCTGGGCACCGCCGTGATTGGATACAGACATCAAAAGACCTCCCCTATGTTTCAGGCCGCCATTCACAGTGGGCAGGAGAGCTTCTGTAAACGGACAGCTGAAGAATGTAAACGTTTGCGATTTTCTTGATTTTATTTTAGGATATCCGTCTGTCATTTGTCAAGTCGGCGCCCGCCAAAGAATCTTCGGCAGATTTGGAGAAATCACTATAATGATAATTTTTTCGGAGATATTGACAAGTTTGATATAATTCTATATGCTGTTCAATAAGAAAAGTGAAATTGACGATTTGTTTGATTTTAGCGGCGTCAAAATGAAAACGTTTACGCAACGGAACCGGCTCAGGCATGGACCGATGGAAAGGACAGAGATCATGAAGAACGTGACACTGAAGGATGTGGCCAAGGCCGCCGGTGTCTCTTATGCAACGGTATCCCGGGCTCTGTCGGGGAGTAACCAGATCGGAAAGAGCACGCGGGAGCGGATTGTCCGCCTGTGCGACGAGATGGGGTACACGGGGAACTACGTGGCCCGCTCCATGGTGATGAAAAAGACGTATCTGCTGGGACTGGTGGTGCCGGCCATTGAAAATGAGTTCATGTCCCAGCTGGCCTATTATGTGGAGATGAGCGCCCGGGCCAGGGGCTACAACATTATGCTGTGCAACTCAGAGCCGGATTTGAAACAGGAGGAGATGGTGGTCAAACTGCTGCTGGGCCGCCGGGTGGACGGGATTTTGATCGTCCCCCAGTCCCCGGCCACCTATGAGAAGATCGCCCCGCTGCTGGAGCAGATCCCTGCGGTGTTTCTCAGCGAGAATCTGCGGGATCAGCCCCAGAGCTACGTATCTGTGGACAACAGCCGAGGCGCCTATCTGGGGGTGGAGTATCTCTACGGACTGGGACACCGGGAGATCCTGTACTTCGGCTGCCGGAACTCCACTACCCATCAGCTCCGGGCGGAGGGCTATCTGCGGGCCTGCCGGCAATTCGGGCTGGAACCCAGGCTCCATCACAGCGACTTTGCCCGGTCCTCCATCGAGAATGGATATCAGATGGTCAAGGAGCTGTTTGCAAAGCCCATCGACTATACAGCGATCTTTGCCTCTACGGACTCCAACGCACTGGGCATCCTGAAGGCGGCTGACGAGCTCCATATCCGCATCCCGGGGGATCTCTCCCTCATCGGATTTGACAACATCCCCTCCACTGCGCTGCCGCGCATCGACCTTACCACCATTGAGCAGCCGAAAAAGGAAATGGCCGTCCAGGCGGTGGATATGCTGCTGGACAAGATCGAAAAGGGGACCCAGGGTTATGTGCACCAGATTTTGATGCCCAGCCTGGTCCAGCGGGGGACCTGCCGTTCTCTGACATGATGGCAGAGCGTTTTTTCAATTTGAAGAGTGACAGAAAAAACACCGTTCCTGGCGGTGTTTTCTCTTGCGGCCGAGGCGCGGGTGAAAAGAAAATGGACTGCAGCAACTCCAGAGCTTCACAATAATATCTAGCAGGATATCCGCGCTGGTGGCATCCCTCTTGTCCAAAGCGTGATTCATATGCTGTAGCTCTCCCGGTATTTCAGAATTTTCCAGACCAGCCCAGGAGAAGCGATCTGCAATGGACTGGCGGAACTGGATATTCAGCGTGTTTTTCAGCTTCTTGACCCAGGTGGCCTCTTTGTAGACGCTGGCCTTGCTTCACCATACTTTCCATGCAGATCAGCAGGCTATCGGCCATCTCCGGAAGGAGGCATCCATCGAGGGCGCCAGTATGGCTCTTTCTCATAGGTTTGAAGTTCCCCGAGGAAAGGGCTTTCCATTGTTTTATGCGCCTTGGTTTTTGAGGGGCGGCTTTTTCCATGTCTGTGCGCTACGGTCATCCTTGGCGCTGGAAATTTCAGAGATTTGGTCTGGTTAGTGCAAAATTTTTGTTGGCAAAAGAAAAAGGGAAACGGCGAAAACACAGTTTCCCTTGGGACTCCAAAATCAGTAGAATTGTGAAGCGACAAAACACACCTGCTGCAAAGGTGCCTCAAGGCAGCTGTCTGTCTGCTGGATAATGGAGACATTAAAAAAATGTCTCAAAAATTAAAAAAAGGATTGACAAAAGCTGCGGCGTAAAGTATAATCCTTATTGTTCTGTGCGGCGGATGCGTTGTCCCAAAGGATGACAGCATCAAGAAAGCATCAGAATTGTGAAGAGCGAACTGCTATGGATTGGTAAGCGTTTGAGGCAGTAGAGGAGCGTCGTTCTTTGTAGCTGCCCCAAAACCGCATGCCGAGGATTCGAATTCTTCTGCTCCTGCCATTGGAATCTTTAGAAGGCAGGGTGTATTTGTTATAATAGGACGAGCCTACAAAATGGCCCGGTAGTTCAGTTGGTTAGAACGCTAGCCTGTCACGCTAGAGGTCGACGGTTCGAGCCCGTTCCGGGTCGCCATTTTATGCTGCTGTAGCTCAGTAGGTAGAGCGCATCCTTGGTAAGGATGAGGTCGGCGGTTCGAATCCGCCCAGCAGCTCCACGAAAAGACCACTTTTCAGTCGAAAAGTGGTCTTTTCTTTTGCTGTTTGTAACAATTTCGAGCAGTTCAAATTTCCGCTTTTGCGTTTGACCACACATTTAGCCACAGACAGAAAAAAATCGGACCTCCGAGGGTGTTTTGCCCCGGAGGCCCATTTGTTCAACTTGCCGGATTTGCTCTATTTAGCCGCTCTTTCTCCATGGCGATCTCCGCCTTCATTGCCTGGATGAGTGCAGCTAGTTTTTCCTCACACTCTGCCTCTGTTTTGGCGTAGACGTTTCGCGTCATTCGCCCGCCGTTGATTCGCGGGGAATATCGCCCCTCCCACAGGTGGTCATTGATCTGGCTGACACATCCGGTGCCCGGCTTGCGCCGCTGTCCCTTGTGGGCCTGGAAGGCGCTGGGCGCCAGTTTTTGGGCTGTCTGTCCGCGGGCCTTTGGCTTCGCCTTTCCAATCCCCATGTCGATTTTATCCGCCGCGCTCTGCCGCATGGCATCTGTGACGTGGGTGTATGTGTTCAGGGTGGTGGTGCTGGACACATGGCCGATGATGGTGCTCAGCGTCTTGATGTCCATGCCGTGCTCCAGGGAGGCGGTGGCGAAGGTGTGCCGTAGGTCGTGGAACCGCAGACGCTTGCACTCGGCCCGTTCCGGGACCGTTTGGAGTCGCTTCCGGACAGCAGCTGGGTCCATAGGGGAGTCCTCCTTGATGGGGGAGGGAAACATCCACCGGGAGTGGACGGTTTTCTTGTAGGCCTTGAGCACATTCAGAACTGGAGTAGGGAAGAGCACGGTCCGATTGCCCGCCTTGGTTTTGGGTGGGGATACAACCAGCTCTCCCTTTACCCGATGAACTTGACGCTCTACCCGGAGGGCACCAGTTCTAAAATTAAGGTCATCCCATTGGAGTGCCAGAATCTCGCCCCGACGCAGGCCGGTGGCCAGCTCCAGCAGCAGAAGCTCATAGCAGCCGTCCTCTTTGGCCTGGATCAGCAGCCGCTGAATCTCCTCGGGAGCAAGCACTTTCATTTCTCTGGATTTGGCGGGGGGAAGCTTGCAGCTGTCCGCAGGATTGTGAAAGATTAGCTTTTCCTCCACCGCCTTGTCCAGGGCCGCGTGGAGGGTGGTGTGGATGCCCCGGACGGTCTGGTCAGAGAGACCCTCTCCATAGAGTTCCCTGCGCAGCAGCCTGCCGTCCTGCTTAAGGCAAGTATAGAATTGCTGGACGTCTCCGGTGGTCAGCTTGTCCAGCGGGAGATTGCCAAGGGCGGGAATGATGTGCTGGTAGATCCGCCGCTCATAGGACATCTGGGTGTTGGGCCGGAGGCTTGCCTTTTTATAGGTCTGATACCAGCGATCCAGCCAGCTGCCCAGGGAGATGCCCGGTTTGGGCGGTTCCGAGGTGGGGATTTCCAGCGTTTCCCGCAGCTGCTCCAGTTTGGCTGCGCATTCCGCCTTCGATTTAGCCAGGACATTTTTGATGATGGGAAAGCCCCTCCCGTCCCGACCTACCACATACCGGCCCTCCCAGCGGCCGTCTTTTCTCAGATGGATGCTACCGCCCCGTTTTCTGCGTTTTGCCATGGAGCCATCTCCTCTCCCAAGCAGTCGGTCAGGAAGCCGCCTATGATCTCCGCCGCCCGCTTCTGCAGATCCCCGGTAGTGTGGGTATAGGTGTCCAGGGTGAAGCTGGCCTTGGTGTGGCCTAGAATGCCGGATAGGGTCTTGGCATCCACGCCGGAGGCCAGGGCGTGGGTGGCGAAGGTGTGCCGTAAATCGTGGAAGCGGAGATCCGGCAGGCCGGTCTCGGCCAGAACTTTTTTCAGCTGGCGGTATGCGGTACTGGGATTCAGTGGGGCCTCCGGCCGTAGAGGGTTCGGGAAGATCCATTGAGAGTAGGACCGTTTTTTCCGATCCGCCAGCCGCTCCGCCGTGCTGGACGGCAGCAGGATCGTTCGGGTACCGGCATAGGTTTTGGTATCTCCTGCCACCAGCCGACCGCCCTTCTCGCGATGGAGAGTGCGGCTGACGCGAAGAGTACCCTTCTGCTCATCGAAATCACTCCACAGAAGTCCGCAGATTCCGCCCAGCCGCAGGCCGGTGGTAAGTTCTGTGTAGAAGAAGTCACGCCAAATGATGTCCCGGTTGGTCTCCGCCAGAAAGTGCTCCATCTGTTCTTCAGTCAGAACATTCATCGCTCTGCGGATGATTTTAGGCGGTTGCGTCTGCGCGGCGGGGTTATCCGGAATCATTCTCTGCTCAACTCCTGCCTGAAGGGCCTGATGGAGTGTGGTGTGGATGCTGTGGACGGTGGTGGGGGAGAGGCCGGGACTTTGACCGGGGCGCGGTTTGAGTCGGCCATGCTCCAACAGGGCACGGTAGAGATCCCGCAGATCTGATGCCGTGAGTTGCGTGAGGGGCTTTTGCCCCAGGCAGGGCCTGACATGCCTCTCCATATCGTTGCGGTATCTCTCCAGCGTGGATGGCCGGATGGTAAGTGCCATCTGTTCCAGCCAGCGATCCAGCCACTCCGCCAAGGTCAAGCGGCCATCCTCAGTCAGATCCACGCCCTGATAGGCGTCGATGTTCTGACGCAGCTTAGCGGTGAGCTCCTTTTGCGTGTCTGCATAAATGTATCGGAAAATAGAGTCGCCGTTCTCCTTGTGACCGATGACGATGCGGCCCTCCCAGCGGCCGTCCTCCCGCTTTCGGACCATGCCGTCGCCGGACGGCCTGCGTTTTGCCATATCGCTCACTCTCCTTTCTGTGCAAGAGATCTGCGTTCGAACTCCTCCAGCCTGCGCTGGCACCGCTCCTCTTCCTCATCTTCAAAGTTGTACGGCTCCAGCTCCCCGGCGATGCCCAGCCCCAGCCGGAACCCGGCGGTGAAGGCGGCCAGGGACACCTCCTCCCGCAGTTCGAACTCCAAATCCTCCAGATCCAGCAGGCGGTCCTGGCCTCGATGGGGCAGGTTCTCCTGGAGGGCCTGGTAAATCGCATCCAGTTCCCGCTGGATGTCGGGATACTCCGGTTCCCGGAAGAACCGCTGGTGCAGGGCTTTCATGTAGTCGTTCATGTGCGCCGCCTCCTTTATTCAGCAACACACAATACCACAGAAACAGGAAATAGCCAGAGTTCCGGCAAACTGTTAAGGGAAAATTATCATTTGATCTCTGCCGGCGCCTATCTTTGTTTACAGTATCGCAAATGCTGCCGATGAAACTCGTTCCACGAGATACGCCGAAGCACCAGGGGCTGGAATTCCATATGCAGTGATCCGCTGGGCCTCCCGCAACAGCGGGCGGCCTTTCTTTGAATTGCGGCGCAGATCTTGCATGGCTCACCACCCCTTCATGGTCATGCCGCCCTGGGTCTGCTCCTCCTCGTGGTCGTCCGGCTTGTGGCCCATGGCAATCTTCTTCTCCTGGATCTTTCTTCGGAGTTTGCGGTCAACGTGCAGGCCGGTGCAGGACCAGGGCAGGGAGTGATCCTCAAAGATCCGGCTCATGTGGTAGAGCAGGCGGGTGGCCGCCAGCATGATGGAGGGCGGACGGAGGTCATTCTGGTGTTCCAAGAAGAATTGTACATACTGGTTTCCCTGGGCGGCGGAGCGTCTGAACCAGTCCAGCGCCTGGGTCCGGTCGTGAGTCACTACCTGCCCCGTCAGGTATAACTTGCCCAGCATGTACTGGGCATATTGGTTGCCCGCCTCTGCTGACCGGGTGAACCATTTTGCCGCTTTGGAAGTATCTTTAGTCAGCGCCTCGCCGGTCAAATACTCCTTGCCCAGCCGGTAGGCGGCGAAATGGTCTCCACTCTCCGCGGCCTGTTTCAGACAGCGGATGCCTTTGTCCGGGTCCCGCACTTCCATATCGTCTGAGAGAAGTAGTTTTCCGAGGGCATACTGGGCCTCCAGCAGGCCCCGCTCTGCCGCTTGGGTGAACCAGCCTTTCGCCTTTTGACTGTCCGGGATCAGCAGAGGACCGTCCCGGTAGAGCTGACCCATCAAGTATTGAGCATGGGTGTTGCCTCGTTCCACAAGCCGCTCCAATTCCTCCTCCGCCTCGTCTCGGTCTGCCAGAGAAAGGGACTCATCCCGGATGATCTGCCGCAGCTCCCAGCAGGCATAGGACTCACCTCGCACTTGCTCCGGTTCGTCATGGTCGGTCAGGTCAGCGTCCTCGAAGGTGATCTCCCCCAGACGGATACGCTCCGCCTCTTGGATGACAGCGTTTTTGATCTGCCGGAACTCTTTCTCCTGGGACAGCTTTTTCTTCTCTCTGGGCTTGTCGTGGTAGTAGCTCTCTACCTCACTTTGGAGGACGCACCACTGGTCGTAGCACGCCTGGACCACCGGTAGCTCCTCCAGCTTATCCACGATCTCATCCACGGTTTTCTTCACCGGCTTGGAGAGATAACCGTAGGACTTCTTGCCCTTGACCGTCTCCAGCTGTCCGGCCAGCTGCTCCATCTTCTGCTCGATCTCAGGAGCCGAGCAGATACTCTGCGCCATCTCACGGGTCAAACGTCGAATGGCCCTGCGTGCCTCCCGCACCAACTCATCCCGCGACTGGGACTTCTGCTCATAGGTGTGAAGCATCTCCTGCCGGAAGATTTGATTGGTCAATGTCGATTTGATATTGCGGATGCCATCCCGCGTCTGGTATGCCTCACCGGGCACCGTTGACCACACCATCATGTGGACATGGGGATGCTCCCCCTCGTCGTGGTAGGCGGCGTACCAGCGGAAGTGATTGAGCGGGATGTTCATGGCGGCGGCGATGTCATTGCGGTTGGCCCGGAACAGATTCCGCCATGCCTTGGCATTGTCATAGCCAAGACGGGGTGCATCCTCCCGCTTCAGAGAGAATGTGAGTCCACACATTTCCAGTGTAGTGGTCCAGCTCACCCATGGCTTTCTCTAAGTCCACGCTGTCCTCGTCCCCAAAGAGGCCGTGGTCCCCCAACCGCTCCGCTCTGGGCCGGGTAGCGATGTACTTCATGTATCCGTCTGACTGCTGCACCGCCGACCAGTTTTCCTCCAGTGCCCTGGTGATGAACAAAGAGGCGTTTGCTTTGGTAGGCTTGGCTGTGTAGTCAGAATACTCATCCAGTTCTTTGCTATTAGGAAAATCCTTCGCCAGTTTTGTGATGAGCTGCTCCTGTTTTCTGGTAGGCGGACGGCCATCCGGAAGGATCTCTACGCGTTCCCTTGTGCCAATGTACCGCAGGTAGCCGCTGACAGAACTGTCGTTGCCACACTTCAGATAGGGGCTTTTCAGGATCAGTCTTGCCACTCATCGTCCTCCTCCCAGGCTCCCCGCACCCGCTGTTCCAGCGAGATGCGGCCATTGGTTTTCTTCACGTTTTGCACGCTCTCCGCCCTTCGACGACGGAAATCCTCGTCGCTGAACTGATAGGCGTCGGCCAAGATACCAGCTACCATGTCCTGTTCCACCGCCTGCCGGAAGACCAGGGAGGACAGCCTCTCCTCCAGCTGCCCCAGCCGTCCGTCCAGGTAGGATTTGATGGAGGTGGGGAGGAACAGACCAGCGTTGTTGGTGCTGAGGTAGTCCAGATAAAAGTCCACCGCCCGCTCGATGAAGGCGGTCATGCTCCGGCTCCCGTCTTCCCGGTATCGCCTTTCTAAGATGGCCTTCTTCTCCGGGGAAAAATAGACTGCGAGTTTTTCTTTTTGGGCCATAAGTGGCTCCTTTCCGGGGTTTGACCCCTGTTTTTTTGTTGTGGCTGTAGGTGTTCGGGGAAGATGACCGCGGGAGAGATATCACAGGCCGGATTTTGACCCCAATTCCGACCACCTGGAAAACGCCCGGAACTGCCCGCACTGCGGGCAGATGTAAACGGGCAGAGCGGCGGTCTTGACGCCTGCCCTTTATCCTGCTTTTCTTTTCGTCCTTCGATCGTTCTCCAAATTCGGCTCAAATCTTGCTCAACAGCCGGGGGAGGGGCAGGGACCCTGCCCCTCCCGCAAACAGGGCACACAGCGGCTCACATGCGGTTACGCGGAGCTTTCCTTTTCCAGCAGGAGGTTTGCGATCCGCTGCTGTTCCGCAGCCAAATCTAGCCTGTCCAGCTGCCGCTGGTAGATCGCATCCGCCGCCTGTTGGATGGGCAGGATGGTGTACAGGTTGTTGCCGTTCCACTTCTTGCCATTGGCGTCCATGTAGGTGGTGTGTTCCACTGTAATGAACTGCCGCTCCGCCAGTTTGTTGATGTGCTTCATCACCGTGTTGACGGCAAGGCCTACTGTGGAAGAGATCGTGTTGTAGCTAGGATGGCACTGGTGGGAGCGACGGTTTTCACAGCACAGCAGGTAAGCGTAGACCGTGATTGCTCCGTGGCCAATTGCAAGTTGGAACACTTCATCGGGCATGGTGAAAAATTTGCCGCCGTTCACATTGGGGAGGATTGGAACGAGATCAGCAGAGAGGAGCCTTTTTCCGGTCAGGACACCTACACTGGCCTCCGCCATCTCCACACTCATGCGGGTGTGTTCCGCCAACTCTTCCGGCGTAGCAATACCACTGAACTTCCGGCAGTGACGGTATTGAAGATACGCCAGCACCGCGAAAGCAGGAGGTGTTAGCCTCCACGTCCAGATCTCGTTGGGCAGAGGAAATCTGCGGCTGCTGATATCCGGCTTCATGAGAGGCAGTTTCAATTCTGCACACCTCCTTCCGTCTGCGCGGACACCCACGCCACAAACTTTTCTTTCGGCACCACCATGCGGCTGCCTATCCGCACCACCGGGAAGTCCGGCTGGTGCATGAGCTCGTAGGCGCTGGAGACCGATACTCCCAGCACCTTTGCCACTGTGTCCGCATTGAGAAACAGCGGCAGGTCGTCGTAGGACTTGTATTCGGATTTTTTCAATCAGAATCCTCCTTTGAAATATCATGGACATCGTCTGGGTGAACCAATTGCAGGAACTCTTCCACGGAGTTAACCACTCCGGCCTCCTTCAGCTGTTGGTAGCGGATCAGGTCACAGAGTGTTCGGAGGTTGACTTCCGCACACTCCAGCAGCTTGTCCATGGCCACAATTTGCTGCGCTGTGCTAAGCTTCGTGGGCTTGTCCGGATCTTGCAGATAGGTCCGCACTGCATCCACTTCCGGCATCTCTTCTCCAAGGACCGCCTGCATCTCTTGAAGGACGTAGTCCATGGTCTCTATTTCAGCATCGGCGGTCAGTGCTTGCAGCAGCTGTTTTGAGCTGTTTCCAAAAACATTCATGATCTGATACTCCTTTGTAGGTTCATTCAGGGCCTCCCGGCCACGGCCGGAGCCGGGGTTTCCGCGATCCGGAAATTTTGCCCTCTACCTACTAGGACACTTAGAAGTGGTTTGTAAACCAGAAAATGAAAAATTTTAAAAAAATTTGGCTCCCGTCCAGTATGGACGGGAGCGGAGACTGTGCATAGTAAAATCCAGAGAAAAAAGCCGATGGGCTCTGTCATTTGACAGAGCCCATCAGTTGTTCGTGGAGCTTTTTCAGCCGCTTTGATACCGCCGCCTTGGACACGCCGTAGATCGTCCCGATCTCCTCCATGGTCAGGCCGCCATATCGGAGTTGGATCAGATCCCGGTCCTGCTCACCAAGCTCATCGACGGCTTTCCGCAGAGTTTCAAGCTGGAGGTTCCAGAGTACAGCATCCTCCACGGGACGCCTGACACAATCCGAGCTGGACAGCACCGTTTCAAACGCACTTTTACTCAGATGCCTTTTGTTCTGCTTTTCCTGCGCCTGTTCCCGTTTCCGATCCTGCTCCAGGAAGTCTGCGACCTCCTTTGGCACTGATACTTGCTGGCCACTATAAGAGATAACGACAGAGTCGTTCATTTGCATCCTTTCCGCTTTCTACGGAAAGGTGCACACCCGCGCTGCCGGTACAGCGCCAAAAACTGAAGACCTTCATGGAAGTTCCCTTCGTACAGGGGTGGTAATGGTGCCCTACGAGGCCCATGAATGTCTGAGGTCCCACCGGGGTGTGGACCTCACCGGAAAGCTGCGAGTTTTTGGCTTTCGCCCAAATCCAATATAGAACAAACGTTCGCGCATGTCAATACCCTAATGGTGACTCGTATGCTTTTTAGGGGAGAGGCTCCTGGCCAGATTTCTTTGTCAACACCATCTCATTCTGGTAACGTAGGATGCATATAGAACTGGGGGCCTCCGTCCACTTAAGGACAATAGTCTGAACACAGTGAAAAAGGACGCGGGCGAAATCGTCTGCGTCCTTTCTATACAGCGTGCTTATTTGGCCGCCACCTTTCCGCCAATCATGCCGGAGCACAGGGACTTGGCATCAAATGCCCATGGTCTGGAAAATGCCATCCGTGATCTGGGTGGTGCCATTGATGATGCTTGTAGCAATTTGGTGCTAAGAATTACAAAATATCAGGCAAAAATAATACGCTATGCTACATCAGGGTACCGAGTGTACACATACTCATAAATTTTCTGCCGATAGCCTGAAATACTGATCTCATCATAACACTCCGGCAATTCCGCCCACAGAGTATCCCGAATCAGGTTGTCCACGGCTGCCTTGGTCTCCTGCTTATCCGTCCAGTGATCCAGTTCTGCAATTTTAGCCTTTACCTTGGCCAGCAGGTCAACCGCCACATGCTTGATTTTCTGAATATCCTGTTTGGACAGATTTTCAGAGAAGAGCAGATCGTACAGGGATAGCTCCTCATCACTGGAGAATCCCTCCCGGACATACCGCTGCTCCTCCTGATCCATGCTGTTGGCCAGATCCATCAGGTCCATGAACGTTTTCTCAATGGTGGCCCGGTTCTGTTCACTGTTGTAGTCATCGATAATTTGTTGGTAGCGCTCATAGTAGTTGATTCTCTGCGGATTGGCAAACAGCAGCTCGTTGAGACGCTGCTGGATCAAGTCGTCCAGGTCCTTCAGAATTAGATTTTTCCGCTTTGCCTTTGCAAATTCCCGGCGGAGCAGATCAAAGTCGATCTTGCTGATGTCGAACTGGCGGGAGGGGGTCAAACCTTCGATGGGAGTATCCACCTGCACATACTCACTGATAATGCCGTTGATTTCCACCATCAGATCCACATTGCTGGCGTGCTTGCGCTTTTTCTGGAGCTGGTGGAAGATCGCAACAATGGCCTCATACTCTTTTCGGGTATCCGACGAGACATCGTTCCGGTCGGCATATTTCATCATCCGGATCAGTTCGTTGGCGTAAGTCTGGAACTGTTTGCGTTCCTCCAGGGTTCCACTGACCGCGTTTGCCCCATCCTCCAGCCGGGCCATCTTCTCAAAATCATTTGCGTCGATCAACGTCTGTAAGTCAAAATCGTGGCGCAGAAGAAATTTCTTGGCGGCGGAGATCGTGTCCAGAATGCGGGCAATCAGTGCTTCCTTATCGACCGTGGGGTCAGTCCCACCCTGGCCGCCCACATTCGCTGTGTAGTCCGCCAGCGCTTTCCGCAGGGCCTTCACGATCCCAATGTAGTCTACAATCAGGCCGTTGCTCTTTCCCTCCGCCACGCGGTTGGCCCGGGCGATGGTCTGCATCAGGGTGTGGGCCTTCAAGGGCTTGTCCAGGTACAGGCAGGACAGACACTTCACATCAAAGCCGGTGAGCCACATGGCGCACACGAACACCACCCGCAGGGGATTGTCCGGGTCCTTGAATTCCTTGTCCAGTTCCCGTTTCTCCATCTTCTCCCGGTGGTATTTGATGTCCAAGCCCCACTTTTGAAAGGTCTGGATCTCGTTTTGCTCCTGGCTGACCACCACGGCCATTTCCGTCTCTTTCATCCAGGCGATTTTCCGGTCCAGTTCCTGAGCCTCCTGCTGGGTGGCATGCCTGCGCTGAGATTCCAGGCGGGTGATCTCCTGGGCCCAGTATTTTTGTGCCAGATCATACATCCGAACACAGGTGACCTTATTAAGGCACACAAACATGGCCTTGCCGCTGGTCCACAAATCGGAGTAGTGTCCCACGAAGTCCTTGGCGATGGAGTCCAGCCGCTGCTGTGCGGTCAGCAGGTGGATCTCCTTGGCAAATTCCCGTTCCAGTTTCTCCTGCTGGTCCACGTCCAGGTCGGCCCGCTCGATGGCATCCAGAATCCGGTCGGTGATCTCCGGGGTGTGGAGATCGGCGATTTTATCCCCCCGGTTCTCGTAGTACAGCGGCACGGTGGCTCCGTCCTCCACCGCCCGCTTGAAGTCGTACACGGATATGTAGCCGCCGAAGGTGCGCTCGGTGATGTTGTCATTAGATAGCAGGGGCGTCCCGGTAAAGCCGATGCGGGAGGCGGTGGGCAGCAGGTGCACCATGTTGTCGGCGAAGATGCCGTACTGACTGCGGTGAGCCTCGTCAGAGAGAATGAGGATATCATGGTCGGGGCAGATGGGCTGCACGTTGGGCTGATTAAACTTTTGAATCAGGGTGAAGATAAAACTGGGGTTCCCCCGAAGTTTGTTGATCAAATCGTCGCCGCTGGCGGCCATAAACTGCCCAGCTTTCGCCTTGCCCAGCAGTCCGCAGTTTTCAAAGGTCTCGCTGATCTGCTTGTTCAGTTCCTCCCGGTCGGTGAGGACCACAATGGTGGGAGAGCCAGCAAACTTCCGCCGAATCTTCTGGGCCAGGAACACCATGGAGTAGCTCTTGCCGCTGCCCTGGGTGTGCCAGAATACCCCCAGCTTGCCGTTGTTCAGCTTCCGGGCCTGGTATGCCTTCACCGCCTCATTGACGCCAAGATACTGGTGGTTTCGGGCCAGAATTTTTGCAGTGTGGCCGCCGGAGTGGTCGAAGAGAATGAAGTTTTCCAGTAGATCCAGGAAGCTCTCCTTTTTGCAGATCCCTCGGAGCATAGTCTCCAGGGCCACGCTGCCCGCCTCCTGTTCGCTGAGACGCTTCCACTCATGGAAGAACTCGTACTTGCTGCCCAGTGTGCCCACCTTGGCCTCCAGGCCGTTGGAGAGGATGAGAAAGGCATTGTAGTAGAACAGGGGTGGGATGGTGTCCAAGTAGTCGGTGTAGTTGTCCGTGTAGGCGTTCTGCACGTCCACGGTGCTCTTCTTCAGTTCCACAAACAGCAGAGGAATCCCGTTGACGAATCCCACGATGTCCGTGCGGCGGCGGTACAGGTCGCCGTGAATTTTCAATTCCTTGATGGCCAGGAAGTGGTTGTTGTCTGGGTTCTGGAAGTCGATGACCTGGGCCCGCTTCTCCCCTGTTTTGCCGTCGGGGCGCTTGACGGTGACGGGGATGCCGTCCCGGATGAGGGAGTATTTCTCCTCATTGATCTGCATCAGGGAGGCGGTGGACAGGCGGGATTCCATCTTCTTCTGGGCCTCGTCCATCTGGGCGGAGGTGAGCCACGGGTTCAGGCGCTGCAGCGCCTGCCGAAAATACCGGGTGAGCAGGATCTCCTTGTAGCTTGTCCGGCCGAAGGTGCCATCCCTGCCCAGCTTTTCCGTGTTGTAGGCATAGGACACCTCCCAGCCCAGCTCCCGCTCCAGCAGATGCCCGGCCGATTCCTGGACGAAAATATTTTCGGAGTAGTCGTAGCTCATAAAAACCTCCTTTTTGGATTGGCTTCCTCATTGTATGAGATTTAAAAGTTTCCAGAATCTCAAAACGTATTCGCGAACAGACAAAGTACCGACTGTAACGACATTCTCATATCCGCCGTTCCAATGCTCATTATTGAATCCCAGGACTACTCGGTAACATCCGATGATAAGGCCAAACAAATCACATACATCAATGTAAGAAGGTCCAGGAGAATTGTGGTGATAGTACTGCGGGGAACCATTTTTCGTTTTATAACGACTTCCCAATCTTTTCAAGATATAGGTGTTCTCAGGTGAAAACATATTAGACGCGAATAGATTTTGTTCGCTAAAATGGTTCTTGGCATCGCTTACCTTTAACCCATACTGTTTTAACACAGTAAGAAATAATTCGACGCATAAAATAGAGCTGTCACAAATTATGTTATCCGATGTAAGAATGCGGTGGCACAAATGACTTTTCTCAGCAATCAATTTACACGTTCTAATGTCAATATCGGCTAAGATAAGACTACAAAGGTCATCAGCTTTGTCGCTTTGTAACGTTTGACAGCTAAAGCAACTATGATACTGCGGATAAAGGCCTTTGACAATGTTGCCAATGTCCCCAGCGTGCAGTGATAACTCAAAGTCAATAAATTTCTTTAAATATCGTTCAATGCTAGTATTGCTTCCATATAATGATGAAATCGTTTGAACCAGTTGATCCTTATCGACGGCTAAAATTACCTGCATGTTGGGAATGTCGCCGAACACATGGTGTAATCGCTCTAAAACTTTGATTGCATATTCTGGTAAGCACCGATCCAGTTCATCTACGACTAAAATTACCGTCTGATCCTCTGCGAGTAACGCAATTGTTTTGGATAGTTGCTTCAGCATTTCTCTGAATTTGAAATATGTATCAAAATCGTGGTTTTCTGCTATTGCTTTTGATGTTTCATTGTTTATTTGCTCTATCTTTTTCTGGATAGCTTGAATATCTATGCCTGTCTTTCCTTTAACAATTGTGCTCGCATTTTCAAGTAAACTAATTCCAATTTCCTTGATAATTTCTTTAATGGCTGCTTTTTGTTCCTCTTTTACAAGATTAAGCGTATCGATTTGATCTAAAATAGCTGCAACAATTGCAATCAACGGTTCTGAATAATAATCATATTCCCAGCAATTGTAATGAAACACCACATATTTGTTCAGCGTTGTTCCCTCTTGATAAAATTCCCTGATTCTCCGTTCAAACGACTCCAGGATCCATGTTTTCCCCGTTCCCCAGGCTCCGTTGATTGCATAACTTGCATTCTTTTTATTAGAGGCGAGTATCTCTACGATAGTAATCAGTTGCCCTATAAAATCTTCGCGCCCTAACATATCGATGGGGGCAGAACTGTCGTGTGGAATGATTTGCATCTCCGTGCCTTCTTCTTGGGATGCCATTATCACACCTCCACTTCTCCGGTCATTAGTTTGGGCAGCAGGCGGTCACGGGCTTGCTGTGCCTGATAGCATATTTCTCTACAACGTTGAACCTTTGTATAAAGAGGTTCAGCAATCGATTCAAATAAATTTGCAATTTCCATAGTTGGCACAAAAATAACTTCGGCTTTTAAGTACTTAAAATGCCTTGCATAATGGTAATTAGACAAATCAATATTAAGCAAACTACAATATAGCAATCTTTGCGGCATGTGATTAGAAGACGAGCAAATCAATTGCGTCCCATCTGCACCTTTTGCAAACGGGAATTGAATTAACTTTAATATACGCGTATGGTCTCCAAAAACAATTACTGGAGCATTAGATTGTACAAGAGATTCGGTATCATTGGTATATCCTGATATAAATTCTCGGCTTTGATCGATGACAGGAATCATACCAGCTGTCTGATAATCAGCGGTTGGAATTTGTTTTGTTCTTATGGGCTTATCAATTAAGCTGCCAACGGTTCTTTTTTCCCACCTCTCTGGCACGCCGTCCGCAATTTTGGTGTGCTCATAGCCGGGGAAACGCAGGTCCACGAACCACTCTTTATACAGCCGCCGAGCCGCCTCCTCCAGCAGTTTGATCTGCTTTCGATTGTTCTCGATCAGGTCATCATAGGCGGATAGAATGTCGGCGATGCGGCACTGAATTTCAATTTTGGGTAATTTTAATTTATACTCCTTAATTGAACCTATGGCAATCCGCATTTGATTAGCCGCACCTCTGCCACGGCTTTGAATATAGTGTTGAAACTCCCGGCTTTTTGCCAAGTAGCCCAGATAACGTTGGTCCAGAATCTCGCTATTAGTCGTGCGAATACAAACAGCATTTTGGTTCAGGTAAAATCCCTCAACAAGCGAATTTACAACACAAGATCGACCAGCGGCAGAATCTTGCAGATTGGGATGAGAACCAACAGTTGCAATGATCACATCGTTGAGTAGGAGTTTATTTTTGGCGTACTTTTGGGTGTCTGATAACGGCAAATAGTTTATATCATCTATCAAAAAACCGTTAGGCTTAAAGTTGGAAACTTTTAGAACAGGTATCCCAGATGATACATATTCTTTATCACTCCACGCACCACCGTTGATAAACTCACATATAGCGCCCAATTCTATTTCTTTCACAGCCCCATCTCCTCCCAATTCTTTGAGATGGTCTCCATCAGCCGGTCGGACTCCGCCTGGAGTTCCAGCAGTTCCTTGTGGATCTCGGTCATGCGCTCATGGAAGTCCACCCCGTCATCTTCTGCGGGCGGCACCCCCACATAGGCGCCGGGGGTGAGGGAGAAGCCCTTCTGCTCAATTTCCTCCAGGGTAGCCGCCCTGCACAGGCCGGGAATATCGGCATACACGCCCTCGCCAAATTTACCATAAAGCCAATCAGCCTCTTTAAGAACAGCAACACATTCTTGAATTTGTTCCTCATGGCTCTCTAAGATTGCTTTTAGTTCTTTTACATAGAAGCGAACTCTCGCAGGTCCTTTTCCGGCTCTGCTTTCTATGAGCGCTTTTATCTCATGTTTCAGTTTATTCTCTTCCAGATATGGGGCAAATTTTGCTACACTGGCTTTCTGAAGCCGGAGGAATTCCTCTAACCCAAGCCTTAATTTTTCCAGACTGTTTAAGACATTCCCGTCGTTAAGCAATGCTTTGATTTCGTAGCCTTTTTCATTCGGCTTTTTGTAGAACTCAGGAAGCATTTCATGAAGCAATGACTCCGTCTGAAAGTCTATAAGCGTAGAAATCTTTCGATGGAGCTCCTGCCGGTACTGGGAGAGCAAGTTCTGGTATTTGTCCACCTCACCCCGGTACAGCCACACAATGGCGTTCAGGTTCTTTAACTGCCACTCGCTCCACTCGTTTAGAGTGCGGTCCACCACGGTGTAGTAGTTCCGGGCGTCAATGAACAGCACCTTGTCCCGCAGCTCCTCTTGTTTCCCTTTGTCAAAGAACCACAGGGAGCAGGGCAGGCTCTTGGTGTAGAAGAAGTTGTTGCCCACGGAGATCATCACATCCACGTGGCCGGTGCGCACCAGCTTCTCCCGGATGTCCTTGTCCTTGCTCTGGCTGTCGGTGGCGGAGGAGGCCATCACAAACCCGGCCCTGCCGTGCTCGTTTAAGTAGGAGTAGAAATAGGAGATCCACAGATAATTGGCGTTGCTGACCTCCTTGTTCTTGTTGACGGCGGGCATCCCAAAGGGCAGCCGCCCGGCGTTCTGGGCCGACTCCGCCTTCACCTTGTCCACGTTGAAGGGGGGATTGGCCATCACATAGTCGCAGCAGCCATCCAGATTGTGGGCGTCGTGGTAAAAGGTGTTGGCCTCGTCCCCGGACTTGATGACCCCGGACAGGCCGTGGACCGCTAGGTTCATCAGGCACAGCTGGGAGTTGTACTCCACCTTCTCCTGACCGTAAAAGGTCAGGGTGTTGTTGGCCAGCATCCCGGCGTGCTCCACAAAGTCGCCGGTCTGGACAAACATCCCGCCGCTGCCGCAGGCCGGGTCCAGCAGGACGCCCTCCCTGGGCTCCAGAATATTGACGATCATCTTTACCAGGGCCTTGGGGGTGAAGAACACCCCGTCATCCTGGGCGATATTCTTGGCAAACTTGTTGAGGAAGTACTCATAGATGCGCCCGATCACATCGCCCCCCACATCGTCCAGGGCGCTGTTGTTGAAGATCCGCAGCAGCTCGGCCAACAGCTCGTCGGAGAACATGGTGTAGTCCTTGGGCAGCACGCCGGAAAGCTGCTCGCTCTGCTCCTCTACCAGCTCCATGGCGTTGTTGACCACTTCGCCCAGGCTGTTCATGACCTGGCCGTTCCGGTTAGTCAGCCCAGCGGCGGAGATGTTCTCCGGCAGGTCCACCAGATAGGCGTACTGGGCCTCCAGGGGCAGGAACAGAGCGCTGCGGGAAGCAAAATCGCTCTCCTCCACCGGCAGCACCTGGCCGTTTCGCACCGGGCGGTCCTTTAGGATTTCTGCCTCCACCAGCTTGAAGCGGCTGAACGCATAGCGAAGAAAAATCAGGCCCAGAACGGGCATACAGTATTGGTTGGACGTCAGCTTGGAACCGGCCCGCAGCAGGTCGGCGGACTCCCACAGTTCCGATTCCAGCTTGCGAATGTTGATCATGTCAATCTCTCCCGGAGTGTAGTTTTTAGAATAGTGTATCATTTTTTCTGGGATTTTGGAATATAGTTCCCAGCAGAAATGACTCATAGTTCGCCTTTTCATTGTCAACACCATCGCAAAACACTGCAAAAAAGCACGCATGCGTTTTTCCTGTTGAGCAAAACGCACATGTGTATTCAAATATGGGCACATGGATGAGTGCAAAGAAAAGCTATCTTTGCATTTCTACCAAGATAGTAAATCTAATAAAATCTAAATAAATCAAAATAAACCCAACTTCCTGTTTGAAAAAGCTAAAAATATCGAACAGATTTGATTGACATTTTTGAAGATGTAAGTTAAGCTTGGAGCAAGAGAGGAGGTGTCCTTATGCTGACGGAAGAACTGTTAGACCTCGTGCGGCATACGACCCGGCAAAAGGCGGAGACGCAGACGCTGGAGGTCAAAGCCGCCCATGTGGATTGTCCGAGACGCCTGTATGACACACTGTCCAGCTTTTCAAACCAGGACAGTGGAGGAATTTTGCTGTTTGGACTGGACGAGACACAGGATTTTCAGGTAGTGGGTGTCTATAACCTTCAGGACTTGCAGAAAAAAGTGGCGGAGCAGTGCAATCAGATGGACCCGCCTGTGCGTGCGGTCTTTACGGTAGCTGAGGTAGATGGACTCCCAGTCTGCTCTGCGGAAATTCCCTCCATTGATCTAGCGGAGCGGCCATGCCATTACAAGGGCGCTGGTCGGATGAAGGGCTCTTATATCCGGGTGGGCGACGCGGATCTTCCCATGACGGATTACGAACTATACAGTTATGAGGCGTTTCGGAAGCATTTGCACGACGATGAAAGGCCGATTGAGCGGGCTTCTCTGGACACCTTAAATCAGGACGCTGTGCAGCGCTATCTGCTGGATCGGCGCATGGAACGGCCAGGCTTTGGAAAGCTAAGCGAAGAGCAGCAGTACGAGATGCTGAACATTACACGAAACGGCGCGCCAACCCTTGCGGCCGTCCTGAACTTCGGGATTTACCCCCAGGGATACCTGCCCCAGCTTGCCATTACCGCCGTCGTGGTGCCCGGAAAAGAGATTGGAGAACTGGCAGAAACGGATTCTGCCCGGTTTCTGGACAATAAACGAATTGAGGGCACCATCGCGGAGATGGAAGAGGAGGCCCTCTCGTTCTGTAAACGGAACATGAAGACTCGCACGGTCATCGATCCGCAGACGGGGAAACGTACCGATCAGACAGAGTATCCTATCCGGGCACTCCGGGAGGCGATCCTCAATGCGCTGATCCACCGGGATTACAGCATTTATACCGAGGGTACGCCTGCCCAGATCAATTTCTTTTCTGACCGACTGGAGATCCATAGCCCCGGCAGCCTCTATGGCAGGATGACGGTGGACCAGCTGGGCCATGCCCGTCCGGATCTTCGGAATCCTGCGCTGGCGGTGATGGCGGAGATCCTGACAGACGCGGAGAACCGATACTCGGGCATCCCCACCATTCGGCGGGAGATGGCAGCCTATGGCCTACCGGCCCCGGTATTTGAGAACCGTCGGAATGAGTTTGTGGTGACGCTCTACAATCACGCCCAGGAAGAGAGACAGGCAGTTCCCGCGGGGGAGCAGCCTTCGGCGGGACATGATCTTCTCTCCTTCTGCCGTGTTCCGCGCAGCCGCAAAGAGATCGCTCAATTCTTAGGCATCAAAACATCCTACTATGTAACCCGTCACTACATCCGGCCGCTGGTGGAAGCTGGTAAGCTTAAAATGACAATCCCGGATTGCCCCGGAAGCCCTAAGCAGAAATATTATGCCGGATAGTGGATGAAAGGGCCTAGAGTAAGGGAACTCTCAAGGAACTCTAAACCTACTATCAACCTTGAGACAAATAAAAATCTCGGAAAAGTGATAGGAAGCCTACAATAAACAAGAAAATCTCAATTATTACTGAGCGACTTGAAAATCTACTCTCAACTTTTGGGGGAGAGGTATCAAATAAGGGCCAAGGAAGCGCTGGGAATCAGCGAATCCTTGGTCCTTATTTGACCGCACCATATGGAAATCAAACAACAATCAGTTGTTAAATTGGAATGAAAGAATCTTCCCTTGTCAATGCTGTCGCAGGAACTGGGTAAAAGGTATTTCTACCTGTTTGATGACAGCACCAGAGCATTCTCATGGTGGTATATCAACGAACAATTTAAGGCGTTGGATGTTTTGGGACTAACTTTGAACTAATTTGGTACTTCTTTGCGGTTTACACGGCATCATTTAACGATAGCAGGGAGTTTGGTACAAACTTGCATGAAACTTACAACGAAAGGTTTGTCGCCAGAGGACGGCGACATGGCAGCTTTAGGAACAGGATTCTCGTCTTTTTATCTTTGTTAACACCCTCTCAAAAGCAGCCCTGTGAAAGCATGTAGAAAAGCGGGACAGTGAGCTTTTGCGGCAGGAAAGGAAGACCGCAATTTGACCACATTTGTGCAAACCGTCGGATCGCTAAACCTACTGCCCCAACGGTTTGACCACACGGGCAACCACAGAGGGCGGCGGAACAGGCGGAAACCTTGCACTCAAAGAGTGACGGAAAGTAAACGGATTGGAGCGGATATGGCTATAAAGCACCCAAAATAGTTAGAAAAAAGTTCCAAAGTCGCTTAGTAAGGATGAGGTCGGCGGTTCGAATCCGCCCAGCAGCTCCACGAAACACCTGAAATCTTCGGATTTTAGGTGTTTTTTGTTGCAGATTTGCATTTTTTGCGTGAGGAAAAATGTGGGTCAACCGTCTGCCCTACATGCGGAAATGTCCGAAAAGGTTTGAAGCGCACCGGACAGGAAGTTTTGCTTCCTACCCGGTGCGCGTTCTCTTTTCCTTGCCGTTTCTTTTTACATGACTTGCTCCATAAAGGCGCCCATGGTTTGAGCAGCCTCGTCCTGCTTCTGCTTCGCAGTGTGGGGATAGGTGCGGAGGGTGAAGCCTGTGTCGTAGTGGCCCGGCATGCTGGACACGGTCTTCATATGCACGCCGTTCTGCAGGGCTGTAGTGGCGAAGGTATGCCGCAGACCGTGGAAGTGCAGCCGGTTGTACTCCGCCCGCTCCAGCACCGTCTGGAGCCGCTTCCGGACGGCGGCTGGGTCCAGCGGAGAGTCCTCCTTGGCGGGGAGGGGAACATCCACCGGGGATGGACGGCCTTCTTGCAGGCCTTGAGCACACGCAGCACCAGGGCAGGGAGGAGCACTGTCCGGTTACCTGCCTTGGGCGGGGACACCACCAGTTCTCCTTTGACCCGGTGAATTTGACACACCACCCGCAGGGCGCCGGTGCGGAAATTCAGGTCATCCCATTGGAGTGCCAGGCTCTCCCCCGGCGCAGACCAGTGGCAAGTTCCAGCAGCAGAAGCTCGTAGCAGCCGTCTTCCCCGGCCTGAATCAGCAGGTGCTGGCTTTCCTCGGGAGCCAGCACTTTCATTTCTTTGGGTTTGGCAGATGACAGCTTACACCCATCTGAGGGATTACAGAAAATCCGTTTTCCTCCACCGCTTTATTCAGTGCTGCATGAAGGGCGGTTTGAATGCCCCGGACAGTCTGGGACAGAACTTCGCCGCAGAGTTCTGCCCGCAGTGGCCTGCCGCTTTTTTGAGGTCTGTATAAATCCTGAGACAGCAGAACCATTCCCGCTTGTCAATAGTCGAGATGAACGGGACCCGCCCGCCGCTGACAAGTACGAATGCTTTTGCTCGTGTGGCAGTCAAGAGGGCAAAAGCAGGGAGTGCTTTTACCCTCGATAATTCTGATTTTTCTTTACATTTGCTTGTGTGGTTTTATATCGCCGCAAGGAATTTGGGCACCACAGCACCGAAAATCAGTGTGTTTTCCAGTGTCCTAAAAGGCAAAAAATTCAGTATTCTCAAGGCTTTTCACGGTGCAACGGCTTTTTGCGGGGCGAATGCAAATACTATTTCTTATAATATCACGTTCGTGAACTTAAGAGTGAGAGCTTATCTTCCTTCTCGCCATTCCAAGCCATTCTCAGAAAGGAACCTAATATCGTCCAGAAAGGCGAATTGCAGGAAGAGGTCATTGCAAAAATGTAACAAGCACGCTCTACGGAGCGATGGATAGAAAGACCAAAACGAGGGAAGCCCGCTTTTACAACCTGGACCATCGCTGCGGGCCGCCCACATCCGCATTTGGGCCACCAGTGAACTGAAAGAGTAATGAACCAAGAACTTTGCCTTGGGTGATGAACGCCTCAGGCAGGGTAGGACTACTTTCAGCATCGGCTCCTTCAAAACCGCTGGAGCGGAGGTAATTCCATTCGGTCCAGTGAGCGCCGTATCTGGCAGCAGATCATTGACATCTGTGCCGGGCGCCACCGTACGGGACTTCTATACCGTGGTATAAAATAAGTTCTGCGGGCTTTTACGCCGTCACAGGGCGCGGTGGGGCAGAGATCATTTGCACCAATGCAGACCGCAGCAAGACCAATGGGCCTGACCGCCTGGAAACGTGCGCTGGATGGACGTACGATGAGCGGATATTGCAACTACATTCTGCATTGAGTATCTGATCGGGCGTCAGAGCACTTTCGCCATGCGGAAATTTGCCGCCTGTGTCAGTGCGCTTCTGGCTTTCCGCCGATAGGATATAGGATATTTTTGGGATAAGGGCACACCTCCAGACAAGCGGCCGTCGTCAAGGCAGACAAGAAGCATGATGCGTTCAACAAGACCCGGAAAAGGGTCTCCGACTCTAACAAGGAAGTGCTCAAAATGCTGGAGTCAGGAAAAGTCAGGAGAAAAATATTGACTTGATATACTTTGTGGTTTAGGATTATTATAGATAAAGTATAGTTAAAGCAATATCGTATTGTCGGAAACAGGGATCCCTGTTTCTATGTTTGCGAAGCAAACATAGAAACCATGCTGAACAAACAATGGCTTCCGGAAGCCATGCAGGAAGGAGGAAATTTGAGACGAGTACGATAAAAGAAAGAGCGGAGGAATATTTCCCGGAGATGGTAGAGATTCGCAGGGATATTCACCGCCATCCTGAGATTGGAAGAAACGAGGTAAGGACATCGGCCCTGATTCGAAAGAAGCTGGAGGAATACGGGGTTGATGCAATCGAACGGCCTGTACCAACCGCCGTTGTAGCCTTGATCCATGGAGCCAGAGGCCCGGGCCGCTGCGTGGCACTGCGCTGCGATATCGACGCATTGCCCGTGCAGGAGGAAACCGGACTGCCGTATACCAGTGAGAATCCGGGGATTATGCACGCCTGCGGCCACGATATGCATGCATCCATGATGCTGGGCGCGGCCAAGATCCTGTGCGGAATGAGAGAGCGTTTTGCGGGCTGTGTCAAGCTGATATTCCAGCATAGCGAAGATACATTACCTGGCGGCGCCAAGGAGCTTGTGGAAAAAGGCGTGCTGGAAAACCCCCATGTGGACGCGATCTATGGAATGCATGTGCTGCCGGACGCCCACCGGGCAGGACAGGTTGGGTTCCACATCGGGCCCATAACAACTTCCGTGGACCTGTTCGACTTCACCGTCTCCGGCAGAGGGGGACATGGCTCTCAGCCGCAGAATACAACGGACCCCGTGCTGGCTGCCGCCCAGATGATCGTGATGATGCAGCAGATCGTCGCCCGCCGGGTGGACCCTATGGAGATGGCGGTGTTCTCTCTGGGGAGCATCCATGGCGGCGACGCGCCCAATGTGATCCCGGCGGAGGTCAAGTTTGGCGGCGTGACTAGAGCGTATTCGGAAAGTGTGCGAAGCGTGATTAAGGAACAGGTCCAGGCAATTGCAAAAGGTATCGAGGCCGCCTCCGGAAATACAGTACATATTCACTATGCCGACGGATATCCCAGCGCTTTCAATGACAAAGAGCTGATGGATCTTGCCGCTGACGCGGTCCGAAAGGAATTGGGTGAGGACGCGGTGGTCCCCATGCCCGATCCAATGCCTTTCAGTGAGGATTTCAGCTTCTATGGAAAGCTGGGTGGTATCCCCAGCGCCTATCTGATGCTTTATGCAGGACACGAGGGAGAGCTGGCGCCCCTGCACAATCCCAAGTGTGCGGTTCGGGAGGATGTTATGCCGGCAGGCATCAGGACCTTGGTTTCTATTGCTCTGGAATTCCTGAAGTAATCAGATTTGGAAAGTTCAAAATGATTTAACCATTTAAAGCGAAAAAATTCGCGAGAAAAGGAGAATTGTTATGAATGTGCAAGAGGTCGCCGCCCAATACGGAGAGTATCTGATCGAAAAGCGCCGCTATTTCCATCAGCATCCTGAAGTCAGCACCAAGGAATATCACACCAGCAAGGCAATCAAAGAGGCGCTGGACGAGATAGGCGTTTCCTGGCGGCCCTGTGGGCTGGAGACGGGTGTGCTGGTCACCATTCAAGGCGCAAAGCCCGGCAAGACCATTTTGCTTCGCGGAGATATGGATGCCTTGACGGTCCAGGAAACCACCGGGGCGCCTTATGCGAGCAAAAACGAGGGCATTATGCATGCCTGCGGCCATGACTGCCATATTGCAATGCTCCTGACCGCCACCCGCATCCTTCATGACATGAAAGAAGAACTGTGCGGCACGGTAAAACTGGCTTTCCAGCCTGCGGAGGAGGTAGCTCTGGGTGCCAAGTCCATGGTTGAGCAGGGCGCTTTGGACGGCGTGGACGCATGTTTTGCCATTCATGTGTGGACAGATGTGAAGTCCGGCATGGTTTCTCTGGAAGCCGGCCCCCGGATGGCGTCGGCAGACGAATTCCATATCACTGTGAAGGGAAAGGGGTGCCACGGCGCACAGCCGGAGCGGGGTGTGGACGCAGCTGTTGTAACGGCTGCCATCATCAATAACCTGCAGTCCGTCGTCAGCCGGGAGATCTCGCCTATGGACCCGGCGGTCGTTACCGTAGGGACGATCCAGGCGGGCACCCGTTGGAATGTAGTGGCGGAGAACAGCTATATGACAGGAACCACCCGCTGCTTCAGCAATGAGGTGTGGGAAACCTTTGAGGAACGGATGGAAAGAGTTATCAAAGGCACAGCCGAGGCTTACCGCGCTGAGGCAGAGCTGGAGTACCTGCGTATCGTGCCGCCCACTGTCAATGATGAGGCGGTGGTTTCCATCGCCCAAAAATCCGCGGTTGCTGTCCTGGGTGAGAATTGCCTCGCATCCAATCCGGCTACCACCGGCGGCGAAGACTTCTCCTACTTCATGCAGAGGGTGCCGGGAGCAATCGCACTGCTGGGAACCGGAAACGAGGCCTGCGGAGCCGTTTGGCCAAACCATTCCGGCAATTTCTGCGTGGATGAGGCACAGCTTTTGAAGGGCGCCATGCTCTATGCGCAGGTGGCAATGGATTTCAACGCACAGTAATTGGTCAGACTCATATTGGGTGGGAGAATGCAAAACCATGAAAGGAGGCAGTTCTGCCGCCGAAATATGTGCTGAATAAGTAAAGAGGGGGAAAAGACATGTATAACTTTGCACTAGCGTTTGTGCTCTGCGCTGCAGTGTACATCATTGGCGAGGTCGTTTCCACGGCAACAAAAGCATGGATTCCATCGGTATTCGTAACTGCCGCTATCATTCTGGTGGGCTACTGGACAGTCCTTCCCACTACGCTGATCAGCGACGCCGTACTGATTCCCTTTGGCAGCACAATCGGTATCTATCTGCTGATTACGCACATGGGCACCGTGATCAGCATCAAGCAGCTGCTGGAGCAGTGGAAGACCATTGTGGTCTGCCTTGCGGGACTTGCGGGTATGTGCGTCCTGGCACTGTTCGTCTGCCCCCTGCTCATGGACCGCAGCTTTGTTGTCGCGGGACTGCCTCCTCTCACCGGAGGCATCGTGGCTGCAACGACGATGATGGAGGCGGCCAATGCTGCCGGCCTCAAGGAAGCGGCTGTGTTTGCTATCGCCATGTACTGCGTCCAGGGGTTCGCGGGGTATCCGCTTACGGCGGTCTGCCTCCAGCTGGAGGGCAAAAAGCTCCTGAAAGAATACCGGAACGGCGGTGTGTCGGTTGCCGGCGTTTCAAATGCGGTAGATGCAGTCAACGGAAAGCTGGAAACCACCGAGAGTCCGCGCAAGAAACTGCTGCCCCCCACGCCTGCCAAGTGGAATTCTGTTGTGGTGATGCTGGGCAAGCTGGGATTCGTGGCCTGGCTGGCCACACAGCTGGGAAGAGTTGTCATCCCCGGCCTGAACATGACGATCAGCGGCGCTGTGTATGCGCTGGTTCTGGGCATTATTTTCACCAGCATTGGTTTTCTGGATGAGAACGCACTGAATAAAAGCAATTCCTATGGCATTGTCATGTTCGCTCTGATGATGTATATCTTTGACGGCCTGAAGGATTGCACGCCCCAGATGCTGGGCAGCATCATCGGGCCGATGGTCATTCTGATTGTTGTCGGTGTTGCTGGCATGGCGGTATTGTGCTTCGTCAGCGCAAAAATACTGAAGATCCCGTTCCTGCTGGCCTTTGCCACCGCATTGACTGCCCTGTATGGGTTCCCGCCCAATGCAATTATCACTGAAAACACCTGCAACGCTCTGGCGGCGACCCCGGAGGAAAAGGAATATCTGATGAGCAAGATGTTCCCGCCCATGATTGTCGGCGGCTTTACCACTGTGACGATCACGTCCGTTATCATTGCAAGCGTATTTGCCAAAATGTTCTGATTGTAAAGGCCATATCATCTACAAAAGCGGGACACGAAGTGTTCCGCTTTTGTAGAATCAAATGTTGGTTGGGATCATAGAATAGGAGCGTATCGCTATGAATCGGAAACTGATTTGTCAAATATTGAATCATGAGATGATGCTGGCCACCGGCTGCACAGAGCCTGCCGCGATTGCGCTGACAGCCGCCATTGCCCGAGAGCAGTTGGATGGAGAGCTGGAGCATATCAAGGTCAGGGCCAGCGCGAATATCATCAAGAACGCGATGTCTGCGGGGATACCCGGAACGAACTATACTGGAATAAATTATGCAGCTGCTTTGGGTGCTGTGTGCGGGGCGGTGGACCGCCAGCTCCGGGTTGTGGATGACGCCCGCCCGGAAGACATTGAAAGAGCGGCCCATCTTGTGGAAAATGGATATGTGGACGTGAGAAGGGCGTTTGATCCGGACAAGCTGTATGTGGAAGTTGAACTGGTGAATAAAGAACACCAGTCCCGCGCCATTATTAAGGGAGCGCATACCAATGTGATCCTTGTGGAGCGGGACCACCAGAGGGTGGGCTGTGAGCTGCCCGGGCAGACGATGGAAACGGATATCACGCCGGAGCAGATCAGCAGGACGCTGAATATCCGGACGATCTATGAATTTGTGGAGACGATGGATCGCCGACAGGATGATTTACACATGATCCAAGAGGCCATCGAAGTCAATGGGCATATCGCGCAGCTGGGCGCAGCGGGTGATTACGGACTGAATATCGGCCATGGTATCCGGAACAATCAGGAAGCGGGGCTGATGGGGCACGATGTTGTCATGGATGCCGTAGCCATGACTGCCAGCGGGGTGGACGCCAGAATGGCGGGAGCCAATGCCCCGGTCATCACAAATTCCGGATCCGGCAATCAGGGCATTACCGCAACAGTTCCCATCTTGTCTGCCGCGAAGAGTCTTGGTATTGATGAAGAGAGAACGTTTCGCGCTGTCACGCTGAGCAACCTGATGGCGATTCATATCCACGCGGATTTCGGACCGCTCTCCGGGCTCTGCGGGGCGACCATTGCCGCTGCCGCCGCAGCCTGCGGCTTGGTGTATCTACAAGGAGGCACGCTGGAGCAGATCGGATTTGCTGTAAACAATATGTTTGGGAATGTGAGCGGAATGCTCTGTGACGGTGCCAAGGCAGACTGCGCCTTGAAGATCAGCACCTGTGTCTTTGCCGCCTTCCAATGTGCCGCTATGGCCCTTCGGAGTGAAAGCGTGAAAGCGACAGATGGAATTGTAGAAACAGACCCGGAAGAAACGATCAGAAATTTCGTGCGGCTTGGGAATGAGGGTTCCTCTAAATGTGATGATTTGATTTTGGAGATGCTTCTTCAGAAATAGGAGGACTGTTATGAACTATAAAGAACTGGCTGAACAGGCATTGGATTACATTGTGGAACAGCGCAGATGGTGCCACCAGAACCCGGAACTGAGCCTCGAGGAAGTCCAGACCACAGAGCATATTGCGGCAGAGCTTCAGAAAATGGGCTATACCGAGATCCAACGCTTCCCGGACCATACCGGATTATGTGCGATGCTGCGGGGGGGAAAGGCCGAAAAGGCGTGCAGAACTGTGGCTCTCCGGGCGGATATTGATGCCTTGCCGGTAGAGGAAAAGACAGGCCTGCCCTTTGCAAGCCGAAATAAGGGCGTCATGCATGCCTGCGGCCATGACTGCCATATCTCCATGCTTCTCGGTGCGGCAAAGATGCTGATGGAGACGAAAGACGAATTGCAAGGCAACGTCAAACTGATTTTCCAGGCTGCGGAGGAGACCTGCCACGGTGCGGAATACTATGTTGAAGCGGGTATCCTTGATGGCGTGGATGCCATTATGGGCCAGCACGTGTGGGCGACACTGGAGGAGCCATACATCAATGTGCAGGCGGGGCCCCGCATGGCCAGTGTGGATAACTTTGTAATCAAGGTAGATGGTGTTTCCGCCCATGGGACACAGCCGCATCTGGGTGTGGACGCACTTTTGGCTGCCGCAGCGATTGTCAGCAATATCCAGTCATTTGTCTCCAGAACGAACGACCCCTTAAACCCGCTGGTAGTAAATATCGGAGAGATGCACGCCGGACAGCGGTATAATATTATTGCAAACCATGCGGAACTGTTTGGAACCACCCGGACTTATAACGCAGAATTCCGTATGAAGATTGAAGAGGGGCTGCGGCGGATTGCTGAAAACACAGCCAAGGCTTTTGGCGCGACTGCCACGGTTGAATATGATTACTATGCAAACTCTCTTTATAACGATGATGAAGAGTTGAATAAAATCGCCCATGACGCAGCTGTGAAACTCTATGGGGAAGCGTGTTTGAAAGAACTTCCCCAGATGATGGGCAGTGAGGATTTTGCTTTCTTTGCCGATAAGATTCCAGCGGTGTTCGGTTTTCTTGGAACGAGAAATGAGGAACTCGGTATGACGGTGGGGAACCACAACGACCGCTATACAGTCCATGAGCCGGTGCTGCAGAGGGGGGCCGCACTGTATGCGCAGTTTGCGGCAGACTATCTGGAGCGTGGCAAATAAACTGGCAGCTGATGAATTGCGCAGGGGACATTCCGGACTCAGAAAATGCCCGGAAAGGAATATCCGCTGTACAGTAGAGGCCGGCATTCCATCGACTGGAATGCCGGCCTATCATTTTGTCATTTCAACCAAATGGTGTTAATCAAATGGTGTTCTTAATATATTCCTTATCCCAGAGCCGGGAAACTAACACTATCTTCATCGGAAGTGCTCTATTATGACTTTAGCGGGCACCAGAAGCACTCCAATAAATGCGACTGTGGTAGAAACGAGGTTGTACTCATGGAATATGGAATATGGACACTGATCCCCGTCCTGTTCGTCATTGCCTTTGCGCTGAAAACAAAGCGGACTCTGGAACCGTTGATCTTTGGAACTCTGCTGACCTATGTGATTACCAGCGCTGCACGGATCCCGTCCGAGGGAGTGTATGCACTGTCTCACATCGCCACCGACTGGATGGATGCTTTTTTCCGCGTGGCGACAGATTATTCGCACCAATGGGTCTTTTTGGTGTGCGCGTTGTTCGGCAGCCTCATTACGCTGTTGGGAGAATCCCATGGAACACTGGGATTTACAAGGGCGCTTGGAAAGCTCTGCCGGGGGCCAAGGTCCACCATGATGGTCACCTGGATCATGGGGATTCTTATTTTTGTGGATGACTATTTGAATATCATGACACTGAGCACCTGCATGAAAAAACTGACCGACCAACGCCGTGTGCCCCGGGAGGCCCTGTCTTACATCATCGATTCCACCGGCGCGCCGGTGTGTGCCATTCTGCCGTTCTCTACCTGGGCAATCTTCTTTTCCGGGCTATTTTTCACGCAGCCGGGGATTGCGGAGCTGGGCTATGGAACGGCGATAGAGACATTCTATCACGTGATCCCCTTTGCCTTTTACGCCATCGCAGCGGTTATCATCGTGCCGCTGTTTATCGTTGGCGTTGTTCCCAAGCTGGGGCGGATGCGGACCGCTTACCGCCGCCTTCAGGAGACCGGCAAGGTCTATTCGCCGGAGAGCGCACCGCTCAACGAGGAGGATGAGTCGGAATTTCAGACACAGGGCAGCCTCATGGACTTTATCCTGCCGGTGGGCGTGTTGATTATCTTGGCAATCATTTCCGGAGAGCTGTTTCTGGCCGTGGTTGCTGCGATTGCAGTGTGCTTTGTACTCTATATTCCCAGAGGCAAAATGAGCTTTTCCAGGTTCTGTGATCTGGCGATGCACGGCTTTTGCAACATGATTCCCACGGTGGCCATCATCTTCTTTGCGTTTGTCATGCAGGAGGCAATGACCGATATCGGGATTGCCGATTACATCATTACCCTGGTGCAGCCCCATGTCAATGCCGTGATCTTCCCTCTGGTGACATTTCTGGTGGTGGCGATCCTGAATTTCAGTACAGGCAGCGTGTGGGGGATTCCGGCCATCGTTGCGCCAATCCTGCTGCCGCTGGCGGAGAGCATCGGCACAAATCTGCTCCTGGTCATGGGGGCGATTGTCTCGGGCGCCACGCTCGGCAGCCATGCCTGCTTCTATTCCGATGCCACGGTATTGACATCCAGCTGCTGTAAGATCGAGAACATGGATCATGCGTTGTCTCAGATTCCGTATGCGCTGTGTGCCAGCGGAATTTCCGCTTTGGGGTATCTGGTATGCGGTGCTCTGCTGTAAAGGAGGAAGGCCTATGCCGTATCATCTTTGGATGGGAAATATTGTAAATATTGCCACGGATGCCATTGTAAATGCTGCAAACACAGAACTGAAGCGTACGCCGGGGATCTGTGAGGCAATTTTCGCCGCAGCGGATAGTGCGAAGCTGGAGGAGGCTTGCCGACGTCATGGCCATTGTCCTATCGGACATTCTGTGATGACGCCGTCCTTTGGGCTGCCGGCCCGCTATATTATTCACGTGGCCGGACCTGGCTGGTTTGGAGGCGCGGAGCGAGAGCGGTTACTGCTGGCAGACTGCTACCGCCGCGCTATGACAAGGGCAGTGACCAGCGGATGCAAAAGCATTGCGTTTCCACTTATTTTTTCGGGAGAATATCACATCCCACGAGAAGAAGCAATCTATATTGCCGGCCAAGCGATTACGGACTTTATACGCCGGAGTCCTGCCTTGGATGTGGTTCTGGTCCTTTACAAGCCGGGAATCTATCTGATGGCCAAACGGATTTTGGGATGGGACGATACACACAGTTATGAAACGAGCGCCAAATGATTCTGGCGCTCGTTTTCCTGCTGGTGGGAGCGCCCCAATTCTATCTTCCGATCATGACGCCATTATTCACGGTTTGGTAGTATTACGCGTGATACGATAACGGGACAAGGTATTGATTCTATGACGAGTTGTGGGAGGGTGAGTACATAGGGGACGGACAAACAATGAATGCGCGAATTTCCCATACGATCCGGAAGCGGAGGCCCCTCCGGGGAGGCTAAAAATCCTTTTTGGCTATGCGGCCGCGTGAGCAAAACGTATGCCCTGTCGTAAGCGGCGCATCAGGCGCAGAAAGAGGGCGCTGATCTGGTGGTGGGCTATGTGGAGCCGCATGTAAGACCGGATACATTGTTCCTGCTGAACGGACGGGAGGTCTTGCTGAATAAGAAAAACGAATACCGCGGCACTCAACTCCGGGAGGGTTGATATTGACCAGATTCCAACTGTCCTGGTGGATGAAGCGGCGCACAACAACACCCAGGGGTGCCGGCATACCAAGCATCGGGATGTGGAGAGGCTTCTTCGGGTGGGAAAAGTCTGTCGGAAACGCCAGACCAAACAGGCCCTGCAAGATTTCTTTACCACAGGGAATATAAAGCAACTGCGCTGCAATCTGCACTTGGCGGAGCAGCAGGGGGCGCAGATTTCCATGGTGTACGGGACGGCTCCTGCGGTGCAGATCGCGGAATACGCAAGGGTCAGCGGCGTGGCAAAGATCGTCATGGGCCGCATCAATCATAAGTCAGGAGCCCATCACGGGGAAAACAGCCCGGCAGACCAACTGACGGATCTGGAGGTGTACATCCTTCCGAACTGTCAGCATTTATTAAGAGGCCGATTGGAGAATTGCGTGTGCCGGAAGCACATTTTTCCTGGAGAGATGCGGGCATCATGCGGGCTTCGCTGCTGCTATCCGCAGGAAACTTGATGTGCGAAGCCCAAAACAGATGCGCACTGTCCGTTGAGAAGCAAAAAGCACCTGAAATCTTTAGATTTCAGGTGCTTTCCTGCTGTAAGTGGCGCACAGATTACAGGGCTGTATGGAGAGGCAACGGGAATCGCGTTTGCAGAGACGCTGATATCTTCAAACGTTGTACGCAGACTGCCCCGCCACGTGTCGGTGGCAGGCTTCCGGACGGCGGTTCCCTCCGCAGAGCGTCTTCCGCCCAAAAGCTGAGCCCCAGGGGGCGGCGCACGGAAAGGCAGCTTGCCCACAGCCAGGGGCATGAAAATAAATGCCGCGAGGCGTTTCCGCCGATCCCGTCTGACAAAAGACGTCAGTTTGTATCTCAATCCGGCGGAGGATCCTTTTCGCATGGCAGCTTCAGGACGAATCGGCTTCCCGCTCCCCGGGATTTTTCCACATAAACAGCGCCGCCGTGGAACTCCGCGATGGCCCGCACCAGTGCCAGTCCAAGTCCGGCACCGCCCAGCTGTCGGGAGCGGGAATCATCCACCCGGAAAAAGGGCTCGAAAATCCGCTGGCGGAGCGATTCCGGGATGCCGGGTCCCTGGTCGGCAACCACGATTTGGAACCATTCCCCATCCCGGTGGCCCGCGATGTGTACAACGCTGCCGGCCGGGCTGTACTTGACGGCATTTTCCACCAGATTGCATACCGCCTGCCGGAGCAGCTCTGCATTTCCGGCCAGGGTACAGGGCGCGGCATCCACCAAAATGGTGATGCTCCGCGCTTCCGCCTGGGGGGCGGTCTGGTCCGCGGCGCTCCGGATCAGCTGGCCGGAGGAGAGCCGCTCTCCGCGGGATGCCCGCTCCAGATTGGTCAGCTCCAAGAGTTCGCTCACCATGGCGGACAAGCGGTCCACCTCCCCCTCGACGATCCGGAGCAGCTCCAGTGTGGCCTGGGGGCGGAAGTCCTGCTTTTTGCGGAACAGGCCGATTCGGGTCTTCAGGACTGCCAGCGGTGTGCGGAATTCATGGGCCGCGTTGCGGGAGAAGTTCCTCTGCATGACGAAGACCTGGTTCAGCCGCTGGGACATCTGATTGAACGCCAGGGCCACTGCGGCCGCCTCATCCCCGCTGTCGGGGATCTCAACGGGCTGCGCCAGATCCGCAGCTGTCCGCTCCCGGATCCGGCAAGTGAGTGTGTCCAACGGAGCAAGGGCTTTTCCAACCAGCCGGTATATGAGGAACAGGCCCAACGCCAGGATGGCAACCATGGCCAGCAGGCTCTGCATGTGGAACGCCCCCTGAGCCTGCTGGATCGTATCGCTGATATGCAGTTCCGCCATGGGCAGGCTGACACTGTCTTCCAGCTCTGCGCGCTGCGCCGGAAGAAGCGGCACCGCCTGAATGGCGTCGGCCATCCGGATGGCCGAAAAATTGTTAGTCACAGTGAGCAGGAGGCAGCAGAGCGTCAGCAGGGCTGCGCAGAGCAGAGTGACCCGCAGGCGCAGGGACATCGGTTTCCTCATGCCGTCTCCTCTCCGGCCAGGCGATAGCCCCGACCTACCTTGGTCTGGATCGGATCATGGCCCAGCCGCTTCCGCAGTTTTTTCCGGAGCGAGGAGATGTGCATCCGCACGGCGTTGCTGAAGGGGTTGGCATCCGCCTCCCAGATATGCTCCATCAGCTCCTCCTGGCTGATCCAGCATCCCCGGTGAAGCATCAGATGCTCCAGGATGGCAAATTCCCGGGGCGTCAGGGGAAGGGGTTCCCCACGGCCGGAGACCTCCCGGGTCACGGTGTTTAGGGTCAGCGCGCCCACCTGTACAAGGGACTCCCGCTGACGAAATTCCCGGCGCAGCAGCGTCCGCACCCGGGCCTCCAATTCCTCCAGGGCGAACGGCTTGGTCAGGTAATCGTCCGCGCCCAGATCCAGCCCTGCCACCTTGTCTGAGAGCTGTGACCGGGCGGAAAGAATCAGCACCCGCAGCTCCGGCTGTTCCGTCCGGATGTGCCGGAGCAGCTCCAGCCCATCCATGCCTGGCAGGTTCAGATCCAGGACCACCAGATCATAGGGTTCCACAAACAGCCGCTCACAGGCCGCCGGACCATCGTAGCAGCAATCCACCGTGTATTTTTCCAGTCTCAGATCCTCCGCGATCCCGTCGCACAGGAGACGCTCATCCTCCACCACCAAAATCCGCATCCCACTCACCGCCCTTTTCCATGTGCGGCTATTATAGCACATCCAGATAAAATTTCCATCAAGACCGCCTTGACAGGAAATTTACGTTTTCCATGCTACAATGCCTCCTGTCCAAATCCGCCGCAGGTGCGGCAAGGAGGTTTTTTATGAAGCGATGCAAGAACAAACGGAAGCTGGCCGTGCTGGGTCTGGCCGCTGCCATGGCCCTGTCCCTGGCGGCCTGCGGAGAGAAGCGGCCCAGTCAGGAGGACGTGGAACAATCCATCGAGGCTGGTACGCTTACCATCGAGGACGCCCTGGATAAGGGCTGGGTCGATCAGGCGTGGGTGGATGCCTATTATGAGGAGAACAGCGTTCCCGCCGCCAGCAAAACAGAGAGCAACATGGTGGGCGACTTTGCCACGACCACCCTGTCCGGAGAGGCGTTTACCCGGGAACAGCTGGGGGATGTGGTGTTCTTTGCCTTCCTGGACCCGGAAGCGGAGGGGACGCAGGTCTTCTATAACGCACTGGCGGAGGGATATGGGGGCGTTGCGGAGAATGGGGCGGAAATCCTGGCCTGCACCAAAAGCGGAACCGGCAGCGAGATGTTTGCCGATGCACCCTTCCCCGTCATCCTCTACAACGACTCTCTGGCAGCAGCTGTGGGCAGCAACAGAAGCATGGTGGAGGACGGGGAGATGCCAAACGTCGCCTCCTGGTATGTGAACGGAACATTCCTCTCTGCATGGTATTCCGCCGTGGACGCAGAGGAGCTGCCTGCGTCCGCGGCCGCCTTTGTGGAGATGAGCCGGAACGCCGCGTTCCAGTCTGGGACGGCGGCAGAGGGCGGCGCCGCTATGGCGGCTATGGGCTGATATGAGAAACATCACGTTCTGTTGTCTGGCAGCCGCCCTGCTGATGATTGGACTGGGGCTGTGGCGCGGGGAAGCGGACATGGTCCTGCACAAGGGCGTCAACCTGTGTTTGGAGTGTGTGGGCATTGGCTGAAAACAAGCATCGCTGGAAGATCCAGCTGGGGGCCGCGCTGGCTTCCAACCCCTTTTTGATGAACTTCCTGCATGGAAGGATCTCCAGGACCGGCCTGAAGGCCGTCTGCGTCCCCGGGCTGAATTGCTACTCCTGTCCGGCCGCGGCAGCTTCGTGCCCCATCGGGGCGCTTCAGGCGGTGATCGGCTCCTCCAAGTTCCAGTTTGCATGGTATGTGGTGGGATTCCTCATTTTCGCAGGCGCGCTGCTGGGGCGGGTGGTGTGCGGCTTTCTGTGCCCGTTCGGATGGTTCCAGGAGCTGCTTCACAAAATCCCTGCAAAAAAGTTCAGCACCAGGCGGGTCCGCATCTTGACCTATCTGAAATACGGGATTCTGGCGCTCTTCGTCATTGTCCTGCCTATGACGGTGGTCAACGAGGTGGGAATGGGCGACCCGTTCTTCTGCAAGTATATCTGCCCCGCCGGCATCCTGGAGGGCGGCATCCCACTGGCGCTGGCCGATGCCGGCATCCGGGCCGGCCTGGGCGGACTATTTACCTGGAAGAGCTGCATCCTGCTGGGGACAGCTCTGCTGGCGGTGTTTTTCTACCGGCCTTTCTGCAAGTGGCTGTGCCCGCTGGGGGCCTTTTACGGGCTGTGCAACAGAATTTCCATCTGCCGCCTGCAGGTGGACTCGGGCCGGTGCACCGCCTGCGGGGCGTGCAGTCATGCGTGCAGAATGGATGTGGATGTGTTCAGGACGCCCAACCATGCTGAGTGCATCCGCTGCGGGGACTGTGCGGCTGCCTGCCCCCATGGGGCCATCACCAGGGTATTTTCGATCAAAACAATAGAAGAGAAGAAGGAGACTGCCACATGAAACGTGTTCTGATCCTATTGCTGTCGGCGGTACTGATGACCGCCGCATTGACCGGCTGCAGCTCCGGTGAAGAGGACGCCCTGGTGTCCAAGACACCTTTCCCGGAATTTTCCGAGGTGGACATTGCGGGCGATGAGATCTCCAGCGACATTTTCGCCGACTATGACGCCACCATCGTCAATTTCTGGAACAATGGCTGCGGTTCCTGCATCGCCGAGATGCCTGAACTGGAGGAGCTGTATCAGGATTTCAAAGAGCGAAACATCAACCTCATCGGTGTGGGTACCGACTCCGGCGAGAGCCGGGAGCAGCTGGACACGGCCCGGGAGATTTTGAAGGAAAAGGGCGTGACCTATCACAATATCTCTCCGGATCCGGAGGGCGATTTCTACAAGGACTTCGTTGCGGATATTTCCACCTATCCCACTACATATATCGTGGACGGCGAGGGAAACATCGTGGGTGCGGATATCGTGGGCAATGTGAAGAAGCAGCTGGACACCGTGGAGACCCGGCTGGCGCTGATCACCGGCCAGAAATAGAGTGAGAGACTGACAGGCGGCCGCCCCGCGGAATAGGGCGGCCGCCTGTGCCGGATTCGTTGGCCGGGGAGAGGGGAGCGGGCGATTTGCCGGCTGTTCCGGCAGGCCGCCGCGGCGGCACTTCCGCCAGCGCAGAGCAGGAATTCCGCTGCATCAGCAGACGCGGGAATCCCTGCCGCACGGGGGGCCGCAGATGGGCCGTCGGTACCAAATCCCGGAACAGACAGGCGAGGGGCATCAGATCAGCACACGGCGGTTGGGGTCACTCAAAACTTCCCGCTGGATGTAGGAGGCAATGATATCAATAAACTGGGAGGCGCGGGACGGAGCCGTCAGCGTAAATCCCGCCATTTTGACCAGAAGCGGTCGGTTTGTATGCCACGCGCAGAGAACGACAGTCCGGATGTTCCGCTCCACGTTGGAGGGATGGCACCGGGTCTGCAGGGCCACGACTTCATAGATCTCTTCGGTGACATTGAGCAGGCGGGATTCGTCTTCCAGGACCAGAGCAATGGCGCGGACCGTCTGCGGGTAACCGCGGTAATTGCGCGTAATGCCAAAGGGGCGCAGCGTTTCCCGGATGATCGTGTCCATGGAGAGCACCTCCTCGAAATTTGCGATGAGAAGATTGTACGACGAAAAACAGCAAAGCCTGAAAAAACGACATCTCTCAGAAAATTCGACATCTTCCATTGCGTGGGGAAGCTGCGCAGCCTGTCTTCCAAAATTTGGAACCCCCCTTTCAATCTATCATAATATATTTTTTTACTTTTGTCTTGAATCTGGCTGTATTTTACAAAAAAATGAGCGCCGGAAGACCGGCACCCATGGGGAAGAGGGAAAAGTTATCTGAGCAGACAGGATCTCCTTCAACTCCTGGAGAGACCTTTTTGAAAGCTGCGGGCCAATACGCGGGGCTGGAGGACGATGGATTTTTCATCAACCACGAGGCACCGGCCAGTCAGGGGGGAACGATGCCGACGTTGTTCAGCACTACTGGCCTGGATGTGATGGAAACAGGGAAAGCCCCCGCTCTTACGAGCGGGGGCTTTACAGTTACCCGAGAACCTGTGAAGAAATTACTTCACAACTTCGAACTCGCCCTCCAAGAGGGTGTCGTTGCCGGAGTAAACCTCATAGGTATAGGTGCCAACCGTCAGAGGTGTATCCTTCATAGAACCGGTACCAGAATTGATCATACCAACATTGTTGGGATCCAGCACCTGCACATAGAAGAAGTGTCCGCCTGCGCCGGTGAAGGTCACGCCTTCCTCGTAGACAGTCTCGCCGTCATCATAAATCACCAGGGTAGCATAAGCGGTGTCCTCGGTGGTGAACTTGAAGAACAGATTGTTCTCAATGCCGCCACGGATATCGCTGTCAATGTCGCTCAGAGAAGCGTTATCAGCAAAGGTGTAGACACCGTCTTTCTGGCCCTTCAGCGCATTGCTGTCGTTCACGGAAGCGCCAGCAGTCGTGGTGCCTTCGAAGCCAGTGCCCGCGTCACCGGAATCGCCGTTGTCGGCAACGCCGCCCACGTCGGTGACGCAGATGAAGGTGATCTCGCCGTCCTTCACGTACAGGTCAATGCTCACATCGTCGGAAACATCGGTAGCAGCCTCCAGAGCGGCCTCCAGACGGGAGATGCTGTTGATCTCGCGGTCATACACGGAGTCGTTCCGGTCGGAGTTGCTGCGGCCATCGATGATGGTGGCGTTGGCGATGCTGACATCGTCGAACTTGACGCCATCGATGGTGCCGCTCAGAGCGTTGCGATAGATCTGGTCCGTGTTGTCCAGCGCCAGATCCTCCGCGGTAATACCGTCGGAATCCTCATCAATGATATTGTCGCTCTCAGACTTAGAATAGTCCTTCAGCGTGTAGACGCCGTCCTCGTCGATGCTGTCCACCTCATAGAAGCCATTGGCACTCAGCTTTTCATCGATGGTGATGTCCTCGCTGGTGTTGTCCTCCATGGACCAGAACTCGCGGACGTACTTGTCGGTGCCCACCTTGTCGGTGCTGCTGCCGGCGGCGTACAGGATGTCGGCGGAGCCAACGGAAGCGCTGCTGTCAACCAGAATCACATACAGAGCATCGCGGTCCTCATCCTGGTCAGCAATCACGATGACATTACCAGAGGTGTCGGCCTTCATGCCGCCCATGGCATAGACGGTGTCGATATCATCGGCATAATCATCCACGCCGAGGTACTGAGTGTTCTCATCCACATAGAAGGTCTTGCCGCTACCGCCGGTGACATTGGTGGAGAACTTGGTATCGTCCATAGCCAGAGCATTCTTCAGACTGGTGTTCAGACCATCATCCTCATCGATGCCATAGACGGTATAGTCTCTGTCCCCGTCCCAAGCAGTGGCAATGTCATCATCAAAGGTATACAGGCCCTTGACAGCAACGTAATTGCCATTATCCGTATCGAGGAACTCTACCAACTCGTTCTTGGAGTCCTTCTCATCCAGTTCAATGTCGGAGGCAGAGCCATCCGCCAGAGACACGGCCTGGGCATAATAGGTCATCTTGCTAGCGTTGTACCGGCTCTCTTCACCATAGACGCCAGCCACATAGTACACGTCAGACAGGTCCGCACCAGCGGCGCCCTCCACACCGATGACATAGCCGTCGGCGGTCAGGTAGATGGTGTATTCCTTGTCGAAGTCGAAGTTGCTGGTGATGCCGTCCACGAAACCAGCGGTGCCGTTCTCGTTGCGGGCAAACTCATACTTGGTGCCGTCCATGGTGACGGTCTCGTCCTCACGGAAAGCGGTGACTTCGCCGGTGACAGCCTCGGCCTCGTAAGAAGCCAGGACTTCATCGCCGAACTTGCCGTCGCGGAAGGCCACGGCCAGGACACTGCCCTCGTCATAGGAGGAGGCATAGCCCCGCAGGGTCTTCTCGGCATCGTCGTACTTGTCGTAGTAGTCGTTGCTGTTGTCGCCGTCCAGATCGGTGAGGGTCAGGACCTCGGAGGCGCCGTTGCGGCTCTCAGCGGTGCTGACGTCGGTGTCGACCTTGTCGATCTTGGCAACAGTGTAGCGGGAAACCACAACGGTCTCCACATCGCCGTTGTCATTCTCGTAAGCCTCGACGATATCGCCCACGGCAACCAGCTCAGAGGACTTCACCTCATTGTCATCGCCGTTCAGGAAGTACTTGGCATCCTTGGCTTCGGAACTGCTGTAATTCATGTAGCTGGAGCTGGTGACCACCTGGCCGACGTCCATATCGTCGTCCTCCACCACATAAGTGGCGTCAGCCTCGTTGGCATAGGTGCCCACATCGTCGCCATCATAGACCCACTTGCTGGAGGGATGGCCGAAGATGTCGGTGGCATCCTCCTTCTCCAGGTCCTTGAAATACTTCTCGCCGAACTGCATCAGGCCGTCGCCGTTGCGCTCGCCATCGATGTTGCCGTCGGTGTTGGTATTGTTTTCCACGTCCTTGCGGGTGGAAGTGGTGTTGATGGTGATGTCGCCCACAACGATGGTGTCCTTCTTGTCATACTCGACCATGGTGGCCTGCAGCATGTTGAAGGCGTACAGGGCGGCCTCCTGACGGGTCACAGCCTGGGAGCCTACGAACTCGTCGTTGCCGTCGTCCAGACCGATGCCGCTGGCCTGCTTGATGACGCTGACCTGCCAGTTGGCGCCGGTGTAGCCCTCGATGGAGCTGTCATAGCCCAGAGCGCCCAGC